>Ga0080003_1000972_pt1 | contig 16709 bp, 23 predicted proteins | sample JossMetagenome_FD_69206 | JGI IMG/M metagenome (GOLD analysis project Ga0080003, IMG submission 69206) | Hot spring microbial communities from Joseph's Coat, Yellowstone National Park, USA - JC2_E (SPADES assembly) (version 2) | ecosystem: Environmental > Aquatic > Thermal springs > Hot (42-90C)...
AATTTAATATTTTATTTTGCAATGATATTAATTACATTTATGTCTTGACAAAAAGAAAAATTAGTGGTATAATTATATATGTCTTTCATGTGCCACCTCCAAGGGGCTAATCTAGCGGGTACATGCCCGCTCTTTTTTATCACATATCTTCATCTTCTTCATATGTATCCACCACACCATCTTTATACAGCACTGTAACTCCAGCTGGTGCTTTCCCATCAAGTTTACCATCTCTTGACCAGTAGACCTTAACAGGACTTGCTTGTGTTAATATCAACACACCTTCAGACACACCAAGAGAACCCCTTTCTGATGCAAACTCATAATACTTGAACAGTTGATATTCTTCTCCTTCTGCTTCTATCTCATCTATAGAGCTGTTACCACGACATCCACATTCTATTGTTAGTTTATACAAGATTTTATCTCCAGGCCTAAGAATAAGAGTAGTATCTTTCTTGCCTGGTACAAGTTGGCAGTCAAGCACTGGGAACTCAACATAAAACCTACCATTTTCATCAGCTTTTACAAAGCTGTGATGCATCCACAAGATATATGATGGCTTATAGTGAGCTTCTAAACCGATATTAACCATGTAATAGGTCTTGCCGTCAATGTTTTTCTCAGTTACGTATAGTTTCATGAAACACCTCAGACAGAAACAAACCTGTATTTGATATACGCCCAGGTTCAGAGGCGTTGGTGTTAATATAATATCACACTTGCTTGTTATTTTTCAATGATACTAATCTCATTACGCTTAGACAGACTTATACCTTCACAAATCTTTTAGTTTTATAAAGACCACCAAATAAGAGAGGCTCTATAAAACTAAAAAACTGTGCCCCAAGAAGGGGCTAGTCCCCACCCGTCACACCAGCCTCAGTGCTCATAGGAGCAAGGACTGGCGAGATAGGGGTAGGGGCGAAGCACTCCTTACAGCAGTCCTGGTTATGCACAGGTCTCTTGAAAGGAGTGCTTCTATAGAAGCAATGTTATCCACTCCCCTTTTACCCGGCAGGCAGGTGCCGGAGGGAAGTGGAACAAGTGGGAGGGTCAAAACCCTCAAAACCCCTGTCCTGCCGAGTTAGCACAGGGGGCGGGAAGGAGGTTAGAATAATCTTTCCTCCTTCCCGTTTACATCGAGCCAGGGCCATTCGGCCCAGTACTCAACCAATAATGTATCCTCTTCAGCCAAATATTTGACTGAAAAGGATGAGAAACCCTCCCACGAATGGGAGGAGATGGAGGGCATTATACCCTCCTTAAGATCAGAGCCTTCGAATTCGAAGGCTCTTCTCCTGTCAACCTTCACAACTATTCTCATAAAAAAACCTCCTTTTTGCTCCGGCACTTCTATACCGCCTCGGAGCCTGGCGGTAATTTAGTTTGCCTTCTCTCTCTTGTTCCACATGACAGGCTGTGGGAGAGAGAAGGAATCTGGTGACGGCCACCAGCAAGCCTAACCCCCTGTCCTGCCACAGGGGGAGATGAAGAGCTTACTCTTCTTCGAGTAGCTCTTCATCTTCAGACAATATTTCAAAAACCCTCATATGATAATCTTTTATTTGGTTAAACTCTTCTTGGTGAAATTTATTCCTAATATCCTCTTCAAATATAGGCGTAAAGCCTGTTTTTAGATAAGATGGCCTTTCGCCATCTCTGAATGCAAGGATTTTATTTACCTCTTCTTCTGTTATCTGGTGTATTAGTATGAATTTACCGATTTCATCTTCTTTAAGATAGAAGTTGTTGTCGATTTCTACGATAACTTTCATTGTTCCTATGTCTAAAATTATGTCTATGTTTGTGGCAAATTCATAATGATCTGATACTTTCAAAACTTCATATAAATCATCATCTACTTTATCTACTACAAGGAAGAAAAGCGGTTTATTAGGCTTGTTTGTATCTAAAGATTTTAGGCTTCCAAAGTAGATGCCACCGATAATAGGTGGTGTTTGGTTAGAATATGGGATATCATCAAGCTCTTCTTCCATATAATCTTCAAACAAATCGTTTAACCATTTTGCCATTGCTAAATACCTCCTTTTTCTAAACCCGGGCTATTTGTTTATCGCCGCACCGGTAGGCGATGGTTTTTTTTTAAAACTAATGAGGGGCACGTCATCCAGCCACAAATGACTGGATCAAGCCCCTAAAAGGTGGCTAGACTTCTGAGGAGACTTCGGCTTTAAACGGAGAGTAGAGATTGAAGAAATCTAAGTCTCCTTCAAAGAAGTAGTCTACGTCATCGAGATCATTGATGACGTAGACCAACCCGTTGTGAAGACCGTATATACGGTCTTCCTTCTCTACTACAACCACGCTATCACCTTCGTTCAGAAAAACGAAGGTATAGCCACGGTCGTATAACACGACCAGTGAAATGCCACCACCCATAATGGCGGTATTTCCAGGGAAGACAAACATATAAGTTTGTCTTCCAGGCACTGGGGAGACATCGTAGTCAACGCAAATGTCTCCCCATGCCCAAAAAAGATTGACAGGAAAGCCTATTCTGGGAAAGGACTTTACCTTTCTCCTTAACTCTTTGTCTATTTTTACTTTGGCCATACTACAAACCTCCTTTTCCTGGGCTATTTGTTTATCGCCGCACCGGGAGGCGATGATTTTTAAAACTCTTGGCATGTCTACAGCATTAGCCGTGCCGTAAACATGGTTAGACAGTCACACTATCACTATATGGCTACGATAGTGTGACCCAAAAAAAAATAAAAAATCCTCCTGAAACTGTTAATGATATTATTTTAACAGTCTTTTTGTATTTTGTCAAGTATAACAAACAGACTTGTCCCTTTACATTCTTTTAGCTTTATAAAGACTACAATATAAGTAGGCTCTATAAAACTAAAAGCCCCATAAAAGCGGGGAACCCTGTCGTCCCTTACGGGATAGAGACAGAGTGTAATAAACGAGGGAAAACTTGGAGAGGCACGTCACACCGATTAACGGTGCCAAGCCACTATATAAGTGCCAGATCCTGCGATTTCACAACAAGTTTTCCATCTACTTGAATGAACTTATCATCTCGCTTATCTATATAAGATTCAGCCTGTTCACAGTACACTGCATATTTCTTAGGAACATAATCATTGTAATATTGAGAGAAAACAACTTGGTCTTTGATAACATAAGTGTATTCTCTACTTTCAACTACATAATCAGAAGGAACATAATCGAAGCTATCAATATCAAAGTTATATACACATCTTACATTTTTGTATAGGTAATCTTGAATGTAATTGCTATAGGTTGCATCGTCTTTATCCAGATAACTATTACAACATTTACTATATACAGCTCTGATTTTCGGGATATATGTTTTATATATTTCGCTATAGACATGATCATTGTAATTTTGGCATCTTAGCTTATATCCTATATCATCTATCGTGTATGAGAAACGTTCGTAGTCATGTGTCGTTGTTAGTATAACATCATCATTAACATAAACGGATAATGATTTTTTCAACTTCTTATAATCACCGCTCATAAGTTCGTTTGGATCACCGAAGAACTTTGATAGATTGCGAAACCTATGTCCATATGGATTAAAGATTACCGCATGTTCGAATGTTTCGTCGCATAGGAACCAAACTCTAGTCATAGGAATGTTGTTTCTATATATCAAAACATAAAAGGATTTTGTTTGGCGAATAGCTCTTAAATTGTATAGACTGTTATTTATGTAGCAACTGTTTCTATCTTGATGAAAATTATCGTTATGCTGAATCGCATCTGTATTATAGAAAACTATGGTGTATATGTTATAAGCTTCCATGAAAGCGTTGTAGATCTTCTCAAAGAAGCGATCAAATCCTTTTAGATCTGGGATACGCTTTTTGTATGATTTTTTCAAATCGCTCTTAAGAGAGTTTGTAGCACTAAAGAGTGTTTTGTTATCTAAGTAGAATATATACCACTTATGTGATATTTCTATCACCTCATCTAAGAAGCTGTCATTATGATTGAATATATCTAAAGATTCTATGATCTCTTTGAGATATCCTTTGAACTTATTCCTATTCAACTCAAACTTTAAGGAATACATTAAATAAATCCCGCTATTTGGTATAGCGTTTTCGAAAAGTTTAAATTTAATAAGCGCATTTGAATTAAACTCAAATGCATTGTTTTTCAATGAGTTTAAAATAGCCTTTATCATAGCTAACCTCCTTTTAAAAATCACCGGGAAACCTATTTATAACCCGGTGTGTTGATGTTCATAAAGAAGGGGCACGTCACCGTTAAGGTCAAGCCCCTGTTAAGTAGTTTCTATAGAGTTTAAGCAATCATGTTTGGCTCAATATTTTTCGTAGGTCTACTTCATATACGTATGAATTTAGTTCTTCAGAGAAAATGGCGTCTTTCTTTGATATATAGGATTGGTAGTAATCAGAATACACTGCTTGTTCTTCGATTAGATATATGCCTTCGTATTTGCTATAAACGGTAATTCCTTCAGGAACCCAGACCCAGTATCCAGCTTCATCATCTAGGGCTTTGACTGCGTCTCCGTTGTGGATATAGCTATCGAGGTATTCAGAATATACAGCATCATCTTTGAGCAAATATGAATCTAAGTAATCTGAATATACAGCATCATTAAAATAAATATATGTTTCGTAGTATTCACTGTATACAGCATCTTCCTCGTGAATGTATTTATTGTATATATCACTGTACACAAGATCTGCACAGTGATAGCATTTCAACCTGTACATGTCTTCTTCGTCGTCATATATCAATGTCAGTTCATCACTTGATACGTAGCCACCACACGATGGACAGAATAGACGGAAAATGAATTTGTCGTAATCATTTGTTGTAGTAAATACAAGATCCTCGTTAATGTAGATGCCAAGTGCTGGTTCTAGCTTTTTGTAGCTTCCAGAAAATAGCTCGTTTTTACTGGGATCACTGAAGAACTGTGATAGATTTTTAAATCTAAAGCCATAACGATTGAAAATAACCACTTCGCTAAACTCGCTATTAGTTGTAAACCATACTCTTGTAACAGGTACATCGTTTTTGTATATCATTACATAATAGGATTTAGATTGTCTAATAGCTTTTAGGTAATCTGGTCTAGTATCGATAAAACAGGAATCACGATCTGGTGAAAAATCTTCATTTTCTATAATCGCATCGGGCTCGTAAAATACTATAGTATAAATGTTGTTAGCTTCCTGAATAGCATTATAGACATGCTCATAAAATCTGTCAAAACCTTGAATGCCACCGGTACGTTTTTTATACAACTTCTTTAACTCACTTTTAAGAGAGCTGTTGTGACTGAATAAGCTTTTGTTTTCAAGTAGATAACAGTACCACTTATGAGAAATCTCTAATGTCTTTTCCAAAAAGTCATCATCATATTCAAACACTGGTAAAATATCAATGATGTCTCTTAAGTACTCTATGAATTGATCTGTTGGAACTTCAAATTTCATAGAGTACATTGTAAAGACATGGCTCTTTGGTATTAAATAGTTAAAACCTTCGGCTATGAGATCCTTTGTATAGATCCCATATTTAACGTTTTTCAAAGTTGATAAAATGCCTTTTAACATATACTTACCTCCTTTTAAAAAATAAACAGTTTGAAAGGGGCATATAGGCGATTTAAAAGCCTAGCCCCTAAATGTAGTAATAATGATGGACACGTCACACCGACACATGCGGGGCCAAGCCCATAAATGGAAAAACAAAATCACAACGTTTCGAAATCATCAAAATAATCGTCTCCGATATTTTCAGTATCTACATCTACGGTTTTCATAACAATTATGTTTCTTACTTGACTTACAATTAATGAAACTATTGCTACTACAAAAATAATAAATCCCATACTTACCTCCTTTTAAAATAAAAAAATAGAAGTGGCACTTTGCCACTGAAAAGAACTAAAAAAGTTAGACTAAAGACATTGAAACTATATCTGGAAGAACGAATTTTTCAGGCAATTCTACCTCAATGTCTTCAGATGAGTTATTTAACAACACCACCCATTGTGGTAGATTTGGGAAGTGCTCAAACAACTCACTTTCACTTATATTGTTTTCTTGAAGCATTCTGTCTTTCAAAATAAGCTTGAAAGACATTTCCATGATGGATACAGCTATTCTGTCAACTTTCGGCTTTATAGCATCTCTAACAAACGACTTTTCTTCATTCGTTAGCTCTTTTATGGCTACCACATCAACCAAAGCTATCGGTTTTTTGCTTAGTTTAGAGACTACCGATAGCTCTATTTTTTGTGGGAATTTTTCAGCAATAGAGCCAACATTTGATATCCATGCAAACTGCTTCTTAGAAACTACCACCACACTGTTTGGTGGTAAAACTGTGACTTTGAGAACTCTTTCCATAAAAAAATACCTCCTTTTAAAAAGATTTTTTTTAAAACAAATAAAGTTTTGAATGGACACGTCACAACACCAGTAATGGTATTGTCAAGCCCATGAAAAATCAAACACCAACTAAAATATTAACATTACGGCAATAGTCACATGTCAATTGTTCCCTTTTTACTTCTAGACAATTTGTAAATGTGACGTTGCCGCAACTAGGACACTTGATTTCAAATATAAACGACATTCTATCTGCATTTTTGCTGATTAGCCAATCTCCTTGATTGACATATATGCCAATCAGATCTTCTAATATAGAATGATCAATGGTTGTCATGTCTTCAGGGAACAATTGAGCTATGTCTTTGAATTTATAACCATATGCATTGAAGATTGTGATATACTCACGATCTTCTGAAATGACTGCTAATAGCCGGCTGATAGGTTCAGAATCTTTGTATATCATCACATAGAATGAGTTTAGTTGAGATAGTATATCGTAATAGTATGTGTGAGAAGTAATATAGCACGAACTTCTATCTTCTGAAAAATTAACATTCTTATGGATTGCGTCGTGTGAGTAGAACACTACTGTATATGAGTTATAAGCTTCTGTAAAAAGTCTTTTCGTTTCTTCAAAGAACCTATCAAAGCCTTTTAGTTCTTTATCTTTATTTTCCCTATACCATCTCTTAGCATCCTTTTTTAAGGATGCACTTCCTTTGTCAAGCTTTTTTGTATCCAAATATATTGGATACCAGTGCGATATGGCGTCGATGTAATTACAAACTTGAAGATTGGAAACAAAAAATTTCTTGTCTATATGGTCAAAAAACCATCTACTGAAAAATCGCTTATCGATTTCAAATTTCACAGAGTATATTGTATATACACTGGTATCTCTTATTAAGTAATCGAAACCTTGTGAGATCAAAGAGTTTGATTCCAAACCATTATTTAACAATGATTTTACTAACATATAAGTTACCTCCTTTTAAGATAAATGGTTTAGAAGGGGCACGCCACCTGATGGTATGCCCCTAACATCACAAAAAAAATTGCCTTATCTTAATCTTTTCATATAATTGTTGACTTTCTTCTTTGCTTCTTCTTCTTTCATGTCCACAAAGAAGAACCTCAATGCCACAGCTGCTGCGGCTGATAGTAAAACTAACTGAACCGCAAATGCAGCTGATATAATAAAAGCCACAAACTCCAATAAAAGTATTACAACCATAAATATAAGCAAAGTTTTTTTCTTATTTTGCCACATAACTACCTCCTTTTAACACCGAGTCTGTAAAGACTGGTGGTTAACCTAAAAAATAACAAAGGGAGTGGCACGTCGTAACATAAAGGCACCAAGCCACTAAATGGTTTTGCAGAAACTTTAAGATACGATTTCTGGTTCTATGAGTTTGTCAGGTACTTCTAATACAATGCCAGTATCGAAATCGTTGATGAGAATAACGTATTGGTTTTGCTTCAAGCGTGGGAATTTTCTTAATAGGTCTTCTTCGCTTTCTACATGAAACTCTTGAAGAGCTGGTTTCATGAACCAAAGAGAAAATCCAATGTCGGGTGTTATACTCTTACCAAACAGCCTTCCCTGATACATCCTTAAAAGTTGTTTAACTGTTCTTACCAGTATACCCTTCCTTTCTGACAGAGAGTCACCTCCACCAGTTAGGAAAACTGAGAACATAGCAACCGGCTGTTTGTCATCCTTTGTGATTAAAACCAACTTTTTTACGAAATAGAAATTCCAGTAACAATATTGGAACTCACCGCTTGGATTACCTGTAGTAATCCAATTCCATTGGTTTTGTGAGAGTGCAACAGCACTCTTTCCTGGAACTAAAAGTTTCTTCATATAACGTACCTCCTTTGAAATAAAATTTTTAAAAATAATTTGGTAGGGACTTATACCCTAAAATACTTACTAATTAAGATAGGGTCCTTCACACTATTACAACACGCAGTTGTAACAAAGTGTTTCACCTTAGAATGGATAATCCTCGAACCTGTTTTGACAATAATAATATAGCATATATACCTATTTTTTTTCAATGGTTTTTGATATAATAATACAATGTTCACTTGTATAATGTTTCATTGTAGAATAATGAACTTTACTTGACAAAATCCAAAAACCATGATATAATGGAAAGATAGGAGGTAAATCAATGAGTTTAGAACGCCTAAAGCAACTTGAAAAGCAGTACAACATGTTATCTATGCCGTTTCCAGTGATTACCTTTGATACAAAAGTGGGTAAGTTCAAAACACCATCTGGTTATATTGAGCCACCCATCGAGATGGTAATAGTGAAACAATATTCACAGTATAAACACTTTATAGAAGAAAATGGCTCTACTATGCTTGATTTTGCTACAACTATTGAAGAAACAGCAGCTGCGTGCTCATATAAAGGTAAAACCAGAGATGAATTGAAATTGCTTTTGGAAAAATCTGCTACAGCTCATAGGTTTGTATACCAAGCGTTATTTTTAACACTTGTAAAAGAAAGCAACATATTTAGACCCTATATACTAATTACTACTGGGTCTGTGCTTGCATCATTTATTAATGCTTTCAACATAAGAAAACCATCTTTTACTAACAAGTTCATTATAAAGGAAGTCCAAGAAAACTTTGCAGTTGACGAGACCGCTTATGAAGTTGTTATAGAACCACAGTCTATCAATGAAGAAGAAGCCAGCCAAGTTGTTGTTCTTCTTGAACCTCCCAACGCTGTAATAGATCAGTTTGAAGAATATAGAAAAGCTTATAATGGTTAAAATAGCGATGTTTAAGCATTTAGATGTTAATAAATATGCAACGGTTCAGCACATTATAGCAAAAACAAAGCATTTCAGAATAAGTGGACAGACGATAACACTAAAAAGATATCAGCATGGTAAAAGGCATACTTCTGCCAAAAGATGATTGAAATTGAGAAGCTTACAGCTGATGTCGTAAAGGTAACTTACAAAAGTCCATATGAATCAGCTGTAGATCCACTCAATATTGCTAATTTTAAACAACGGGTTGATTTTTCAATAGAAGACACGCTTATTGTACCAATGAATCAAATAGTAGAGCTTTATTTAGCACTTTCTTTTGTAGAAAAAGATTATAGACTTACAAGGCCTTCAAAGGTTATCTTACTCGAAGATATAAACTATAGTACTAAAAAAATACAAGTGTTTATCTCTAAAAACAAACCTAATGCTCTTCAAATGAGATATGTTAATTATGCGGAAAACAAAGCTGGTATAGTTTTCTTAGAAACCACTAGCCTTAAATTTGGACTATTTTTAGCTTATCTTGATCTTATTATAGACAAATTTGACATATTACGTTGTGTTCTTGGTGATCTCGGTTTTATTTACTATAGAAAAGAAAGAACGTTGTATATTACAGATAAATATTTTAATATGCAAGATAGTATTAGAATAGATGCTCACAACATAAGTCTTATTAAAGCTTTATACCATACATCGCTTACCCGTGGTTTTTGCTGGGAAATGTATGTTGATCCAGATAGAATTGTTGCCATTTCAAACAACAGACTTATAGTTAACGGTAAGCGTTACCATCAGAGCATTTTTTATGAATTAGGATTACTTTTGTATAGGTATTAAAATAGGAGGTAAATAAGCATGGATAAAAAGAAGTTCCAAGAATTTGAACAGTATAAGAGACTCATTCATAAAGGTACTGAAGTAAAGTTTGACAAGAACAACGAAGAATGGAACCTAGAGCCACTAATTCCTAACAAAGGGATTACAATTGTTGAGGGTATTGGAGGCTCTGGTAAATCTTGGTTTGCTTTGGATGTTTCTTATGCGATTGCTTCTGGGATTGAATTTGCCAATAAGTTTCCAGTAAAACAAAGTGGAACGGTTTTATACTTAAACACTGATGATCCACCACAAATAATTTCACAAAGACTAAATCTTATTACATCAAAATACGGGAAAAATAATAACGTTTACTGGTTATCAAGATTAGATGAAGATTTCCCGTATGAAACATCTTTTTTATTAAAAAGAACTGGTTGGGAATCGGTCATAAAAACAGAAGTAGCAGAATGGCTTGAATATCTCATAAACACATACAAACCAGTTCTGGTAGTTTTAGATCAGTTACTAGGTTTCTATGGTTTAAATGATGACAAAGTAGAAGAATTGCTTGTTTTTCATGATATGCTAAGGAAATGGATTAGAAAATACCAATGTAGTTTTTTATTATTGCATATAAAACTAGGAGGATTTACAAGACTAAAAGATATTTCAGAAGAGATAATAACCTATGAAAACATAAAGTTTAAAAATGGCAAAGCGGTAAAGAAAATAACGATTGAAAAAGCCAACTATTACTCATCGTTATTAGAAGAATTTCCTATTCGTTTGCAATGGGATAAAGGAATACATATGTGTGATAAGAGAAAGATAGTTAAAGAAAATGGGAGATTAAAATAAAACGTGATTAATTTTAAGGAGATTGCTTATGGATACGTCCAAAAGCACTTTGCATCATATAACAAGCGTTGCAGTTGATTATTTGGATGCTGAGCAAGAACATAAACTTATTGTGGAGTACCAAAACACAAAAGATAAAAAGATTCTCGAAACACTAATACTTTGTAACATAAAATTTGCTATAAAATATGCAATGCAATATATAAAGTTTTTACCATATAGTATTGAATATGATGACATTGTAGCGTGCTCTTATATAGCACTTATTGATGCAATCAATACTTATAAACCAAACAAATACAAAAACAAACTCATTACCTACGCTTGTTTCCACATAAAAAAGAAAATCAATGAATTCTGTGTTAATATATCTTCACTTTCAGAAACAAGAGCCACTAGTTCTATTAGAGTAAAATTTAACAAGTTTATTGAACAAGAAAAACAAAAAGAAAATAAAGATATCAATATAGACGAACTTATTGAAAGATTTATTAGTGAAAATCCAGTCTCTAAAGACACAATGATTTATATTGTCAAAAACCGTGAACCACTGTCTCTTGATAAAATTATGATTAACGATGATTTAGATGGTGATACCGCTTATATTGATATAATACAATCAGATGATACAAACCCAGAAGAAAAAGTAATAGAGAATGACATAAAAGAGATTATACAATCTTGTTTGTTGCTTTTGACAGAACAAGAACAAAATATTATAAAACTAAGATATGGACTTGACGATGGCATTTGTAGAACATTAACACAATGTAGCCAAATACTTGGTATTACCAAGCAACGATGTTCTCAAATTGAAAAAAGTGCACTATCAAAATTAAAACCAATGCTTGCAAAAGAGATTATGTAATTCCACATCCTCTCTCACCCACACAGGTAAAAGATTGTTTTTCTTGTGGTTTTTTAATTAATAAATTTTATGAAATCTTCTCATCCACCTAAAAACAATCCTTCTTACAAAATATCCTCTAAATTTGTTTGTTTTTACTGATCGCACAAGTATAAAACTAGCTATCATTGCTATAACAAAAACAAATGCAGTATAAATGCCAATAGATATCCAACCAATAACACCAGACAAAAATGCCATTCCAACAACAATAGCAAAATCCACTGGTTCTAAACCAGATATATCAATACCTTTGTCTAACAATGGATAATGCCTCATATTTTATATTATATTACACATGCTTATTTTTGTCAATTTTTATTATTATCGATTATCATAACCATTTGCCCTACATAATTTTTATTTGTTTGATTTATTTCCAACGCCATATTATACTCTGTGTTTGGATTATACAATGGACAAACTTCTGCATGACACGGTTTCATATCCATTTGTTTGATAACCTTGCCATCTTTGATAAATAATATAGTTAGTGGTATCAATGTATTTTTCATCCAAAAGGGTTCTATTACATAATGGTTCCAAACAAATAGCATACCATCATGTTTTGGTAAGTATTCTACGAACATGAGTCCTCTTGTTTGTTCCTTTGGCGTACTGGCCACCCAAACACGAAATACTTTATTGCCTACTTGTACGTATTCTCGTTTAAGTTTTCTTAGTACAATAGTCTCATATTTCTTATGAAGCAAAAACCATGCAAAAGCTACAATGAGAAGAAACGATATTAAAATAGAAACATCCAAGATAATTGTTTTCTTCTTAATCTTCATAATAAAAGGCTTCATATTTTTTTATAAAGCATAACTTCACCGTTAATATGAAGCAGTTCAACCTTCATCTGATACCACTGTAAACACACCATTGTTTACGGTATGTATTCTTGAATGTTGTTCATTTGTTTGTTGTGCATTAAAAATAGAGATAACCTGATAATTGGTAACATTTGGTATGTTCATACTGTAATCATACTTATAATCTGTAAATCTAGGTACTCCATAATCTAGACTAAGCAACGCTTTATATACTTTGTGTGCGTAAGATGGTGCACCATTATAATGCCATATAGCAGTCCAATTATAGCCATACATGTTTATATCTTCTCTTAATAGATATGCACCATAAAATACATTAAGGCATGGGTTAAGCACTTTTGCTAAGTCCCAGTGATGATCTTTTATGTTTTCTGAGTTTATTTGCATAAGTCCAACATCAATGTTATAGCCACTGTCAAAGAGCCTTTGTGCTACATAGTAAGCACTTTGATAGTCGTTATAACATCTGCTACCAATGGATCTACCATCAGAGTTGATATTAATACAATATGGTTCAAAATCTGATTCCACTTTGGATATGGCATAAAGAAGTTTTACAGGCACTTTGTAATAATCTGATGCGGTGTAATAGCACTGATTCATGTTAATATAAGCTGATGCAATGAAAGGAATGAATAAAAAAGCTAAAAGTTTTTTCATAACAACCTCCTACATACAAATTTTAAGCACATGTCTATTAACTCCTAAAAGTTTGTCTTAGGCGTACCGTTTGTTACTTTAAGCCACATGAAACCACCATTGATGACATTGCCTTGTGAGTCTCTATAAGAACCATGATAGACCTTCACATAAGTTGGTGTTCTAAGTGCTTGAAAATATGGCTCATTTACTCTGGCAATGGATTCAAGTTTTTTGTCATTTGGCTTGTAAATCCTATCCATAAGCGGTGTTTTAGCATAGCTGGTTAAGTGCTGGTTTTCTTGTGCAACTGTAGTAGATGCACACGAAACAAGTAATATTGGTAAAATAGATAAACCAAACAAAAGAACTTTTTTCATGGTAAAACCTCCTTATATGGACTCATTTTGAGTTTAGCCCCTTGTACAAATACAATAAACACCTTCTTAGGTGGTACCTGTATAGCAGGCACTTTGTCATTGTATTGTTTTAACCAAAATTGTAAAAATCCATTCATTGCTTGTCCAACACCACCAGCAATCGAATATGCAAATCCATTTTTAATGGTTGTAACAACATTACCAGTAGATGTTATATCCTGATTGGTTTGTAAATCCTGAAGAGAATTGGCAAAGCCTTGTAATCCATACATACCTGCTATTTCTGCTAACTGTTTACCAGTGAGCCATTTTTCTTTGCCACGCAATCCAATAGTGGCAACTTCATAATGATTGTTTATGGTTGTTAAATCTTCGCCAATAGCTACATCAACGGTTGACTCAAGTACTTTACCACTTGGTAATACACATGTAAATGTAGAACCTCTGCCACCAACTTGAGCAAGATTTTCAGATATGTTGTATTGAGCTTTTGTAACAACAAGGCATTGTTGAAATGGCATATACCAGTTGTTGGCAGTCCATATTGGCTTTGTAATTTTTATGACAACTGGTGGTAATACTCCAGATTCAGGAGCAGTGAAGCCATACATGAGTTCACCTGCAACTATGCTACCTGCAGGGATATATACACTCTTTTTGTGTTGGCTTTTTTTTTCAGATGCCACAGATGAACCGTATCCATAACCATTATTGCGTTGTTTTGGCATTGGCATCTCCATAAACACCATCTTTGGTTTTGGTTGTTTCAACTTTGGTAATCCAGTTGGTGATGATAAAGGTGGTGTATAACCTGTTACTGGATATCCAGTGGTTGGTGGAGGAGGGGGTGTTTGTTGTTTTTTAGTTTGCTTCTGTGTTGATTGCCCTAAACCAAGAATATTAGCCAATGATGGTGATTGATTGGAAGTGCTTTGTTTAGCAGACGTTTTTGAGCTCTTAGGTGTTTTACTAGAATTCCGCTTAGTTGAATTCTTACTTTGACTGTTTTTAGTAGATTGCGCTACCTGGTTTTGCTTGCCGTTTTGCATTTGACTTATAAAAGGCTGTAGTGTTTGCTCTACAGTTTTCTTTACTTGCTGTTTTGTAAGTCCTTGATGGACTTGCACTGTTGTACCACCACCTAAAAGTTTCAATAGTAATGGCACACCTACAACGAAACCAACAACTCCAATGGCTGCGTATCTTGTTCTCTTGTCTTTTGATAACTTTTCTTTCAAGTTTTTTATATTAAACTTTTTATTGTTGTTATCATCACCACCCCCTTCTGGACCTGCTCCTTTAACAATGACTTCATCAATTCCTGGCATAGTTTACACTCCTTGTTGATTATTTCTTATAAGGCATAACAGTTTGTTCACTTGCAATAGCTACCACATCCACTGGTATCTCTTGGTTTGGTTCAATAATAGTTTTTCTACCAAACCTGTCAGTACCAGCATACAATAGTATCCAACCTTTTTGCATTAGAAGTGGAATGTTTACTTGATAGGAAACCAGTGGATTTCTGTTTATTATGTATCCTTGAAAACCAACAAAATTAGAGCCAACGTAGGTGTAGTATATATCCATTACAAGATCTTTTGAATATAAAGGCTGTTCTATATTTACTGGCAATCTTCTAAAACCAAAGGGCACTTCTCCTCTTAACATAGCTCTCATTATACCAGATGCCATATTTATTATGTCTTGCTTTTTGAACTTACTAGGTTTCACAGCACTTGGGTTTATTATATCAAAGTGATTGTCGGTGCATGATTTATTAAGTTTTGCCACAAACGAATATGAAACGTTTTTACATGCCAAAGCAAATGATGCTTTATCACCATAGAGCTTTTTGTTTTCCTTATTTTGTATCGCAAAGAAGAAAGCAGTGTGTGGTGATCCGTTAGAGATGTTTCCTTTCATGTTATTGGAATAAGACACACTCTTTAGTTTACACGGCACATCCACTGAGAATATCGTATTAGGTGCAATACAAACTTGGAAGCTATTTGTGTGGTTAGCGTAAAGCGTTTTGGCATAGCTTAATTGTGGTATATTTACTGATGTAAACAAAATAGTTGACAACAAAGCTGTTAACAATGCTTTTTTCTTCATGCTTTTATTATATCATGTTTTTTGGTATTTGTCAAGTAAATTGTATAAGTTCACTACATCGTGAACATACAAACCGTTGTATACTTGTAAGCTACAGCCGATTCAACAAGCTCACCGCTATCAAGCTCATCTTTTACGGCTTTTAATATCTCTTTTATGATTGTTTCTTTGCGTTTGTCTGTCATAATTATTGATTGATAGATTCTTCAATAATTTCATCTATCTTGTTTCTTTGTTCTTCAATTTCCTTTTTTATCTTTTCTTGTTTATCTAATTCTGCTTTGATTTCGTCAACGATGCGTTGTTGCTCAGATAATGAGATGTTTGGAATTTGAAAATTAAATAATATGTCAGGCTTAATTCTTGGATGATTTTTTCCACTCATTAAAAAAACTGATTTTTCAGCATAAAAACCACTTAGCAGGATATAGAACAAATATTCTTTCTTAATTATCTTTTTATTTACTTTTAATGGAATCCATTCGATAGTTCCAATCGCTTCTTTCTCAAATTCATTTAATATGGTTTTTCCTAAATATGGTCTCAATTTTGCTGTCAAAATATCAGCATCTGCAAATAACAGTTTGTCAGAACCTATTTCATCAACTACTTTTGTGTCAAAAATTAATCCGTTATTATTTCCAACATTTTCAAGTTCTACTAGTAAATACTCTTGTTCCAATTTTCCTTTTTTAATAATTTTGCAATTATTCTTTTCTAAGATTTTTCTGATTGAAATTTCTGGAAATTTATTTTGTGGAATTATTTTAGAGCTTTTTTCGAATATTAAATAATTTCTAAAATCACTAACACTTGCTCTTAAATCTCTATGCTTACCAAAATCAGAAAACTCTACCTCAAAAAACTTTTGCTTTTTAGATTCTTCAAACTTTTCTAAATCAAACCCAAACTCTCTCGCAAAAACTTTATTGATAATTTCCTGAGGTTCTTTGATGGTAGCCTTT
>Ga0080003_1000511_pt2 | contig 16705 bp, 17 predicted proteins | sample JossMetagenome_FD_69206 | JGI IMG/M metagenome (GOLD analysis project Ga0080003, IMG submission 69206) | Hot spring microbial communities from Joseph's Coat, Yellowstone National Park, USA - JC2_E (SPADES assembly) (version 2) | ecosystem: Environmental > Aquatic > Thermal springs > Hot (42-90C)...
TGGTCGCTATAGATTCCCAGTCGCGGAGGGACTCCTCAAGCACCGCGCGCGTTATCCTGGCCTCGTCCACGGGCAGCGGCGACCGGCGTCCGGATTCATTCGATGAGGACGACATCGCCGCATGGATCCCGGATCCGGAGTTTAAGGTTTGATGTCCTAATCCGCGATGATAAAATGAACTACAAACCTCACCCCTTCTGGGGGACTCCGTTACCTTAAGCTCACCTCCTACCCGAGCGAGAAAATCGGACGCCTTCTACTTCGAGAGGAGGATAGCACAAGTACAATCCCTGGCGGATAAGACGAGAAATCAGGGTGAATATGAAGCACACGAGGAGTTGTTGGAAGAGAAGAGGAGGTTGCACGGGAAATTAACCAGGAGGCTTCTGCACTTGTACAGGAACTTCGCGTCCCACCTGGTGAAGGAGTTACACGAACAGGGTGCTTCAACGATCTACTTAGGCTACCCCTTCAACATCGCCCGGGACAAGGGCAACAAGTTCACGGTAAACATGTGGTCTTACCGCAAGTTGATGGACATCATAGAACTGAAGGCTCAGGAATACGGTATGAAGGTGTTTGAGGTCGTCGAATACAACACTTCAAAGTACTGTGCTTACCATCAAGTTGAAGTCGAGAGGAGACTGAGGGGAGTAGTCAGTTGTCCGTTAGGGCATAAACTGCACAGCGATTTAAACGGCGCATTGAACATCCTCAAGAAAGCAGTGAACGTAATGGTTTCAACGGTAAAGAGACCGCTCTCTTTCATCGTGGACCATAACAGAGTAGCACCCGTAAAGGGGTGTAACCCTTGAGACCTCGGGGAACCCTCGCCCTTCAGGGCGTGGAGGAGGTCAGGAGACGTATGCGCGTTGAGCGATACCCGGCCCGTGCACCGGCACCGTGAGCCGCCCCCCGGAGATCGGAGCCTCCCAAAGCCGCTAGTACACTTTTAAAGAAACGCGATCATAAGCCGCGCGTGGAGTTCGAGAGGCCGCTGCTCCTGACGCCGGGCCCGACGATCGTGGACAGATCGGTGAGGGATGCCCTGGCGGGCCCTCAGCTGTCGCACAATTCGCCGGAATTCCTGAGGGTATTCGGGGAGCTCCCGTCAATGGTGAGGGAAGTCGTGCGCTCGAGGACCGCCCGGGTGGCGCTCGTCACGGGTTCCGGGACCCTGGGCGTGGAGATGGCGCTCTCGTCCGCGCTCTCGAAGTCCGATCGGGCGCTCGTCCTGGAATCGGGATATTTCGGGAACAGGCTGGCCGAGATAGCGCGCAGATACGCCGGCCACGTCGACGTGTTGAGCGCCCCCCCGGGCCAGCTGGTGCCCGCGGACAGCTACAGGGCGGCGCTCGAGTCCGGGAAGTACAGGGTGGTGGCGCTGGCGCATGTCGATACGTCGACGGGCCTGCTGACGCCGCTCGAGGATCTGGCGAGGGCGGCGAGGGCTGCCGGAACCACGCTGCTCGTCGACGGCGTCAGCAGCGTGGGCGGCGCGAGGCTTGACATGGATGAACTCGGGGTCGGGATACTGGCCACGTCGTCGCAGAAATGCCTGGCCGCGCCGCCCGGGGTCGCCATCGTCGCCGTCTCGGACGATGCCGCGGAACGGCTCAGGGAATCGCCGACGCTCTACATGGATCTCAGGAGGTGGATCGAGGTCTCCGAGGAACCCGGGAAGTACCTCTCGACGCCGGCCGTCAACGTCTTCATGGCGCTACACAGGGCGCTCGAGATGGTGCTCGACGAGGGAATGGAGGCCAGGTGGGCCAGACACGATATGACGGCGTCGTTCCTCAGGAGGGAGATGGCCGCGAGGGGGGCCGGGGTCGTAGCCGAAAACCCGTCGCCCACGGTAAGCGTCTTCGACGTGGAGGCGGCGGGGCTGGACGCGCTCGAGCTCAGGAGGATCATCTACGATTCCGATGGGATATGGATAGGCGTCGGCGTCGGCCAGAACAGATCCAGGCACATCAGGATAGGGCACATGGGGATCGTGTCAGAGGCGCACCTGACGAGGTTCCTGGAGGCGTTCGATCGCGCCGTCGGACATCGATAGCCAGCACTCCGCGTGGATTTAAATTAAGTTAATTTAAAAATTTAATTTAAAAGGGGATTTTGGTGCGCGTTGTATCAGAAGCGATTGAACCGACGGCCGCCTCCCCCTCTACGGGGTGGGCGGTCCTCGTACTCCTTATCGGAGAGGTTGTTATCGGTGTTCACCTCGCCCTCGAACGGCGTCTCCAGGACCTCGATGGTCCCGTACCTGCCGACGTTCAGGCGCATGTGTCCCCTGAAGATGTTCACGTATCCGTTCTTCAGGGCCACGGTGCTTCCAACGTCCACTTTGTCGATATCATCGTCCCAGAGGGTTAGGTATACGCTCCCGGTCTCATCGCCCAGGAGCACCTCGGCCACGCGATGCGATGATCCATCCCTTCCTGATGAGACTTCCCTGACCGACCCTTTCGAGACTACCTTCCCTGTTACGTTGACCGAACGTGAATTCGGCTTCAGTTCCCCAACCTTAACATCAACCGGCTCATTAAACCGGTTGAAATCCCGCTGCAACTGTATCTACCTTCTCTAGCCTAGGAGATAAATGGCCTCTATATAACTGTTTCTGAACTATGTGGACGCGTCGCGGCCGCGCGGCGTCGTCCGGGACAGCGGTGAACTGCACCGCCATTACGGGTGGGGCTTCCGCTCCTCTAACCCCACAACGTTAAATATAGCCCGGCGGCGGGAACCATATTGCCCGGACCGGTAGTGGTGGTCGCGACCTCCACCAGGGATGTGATAGGGGGGCGGGAGAGGCTGGGCGGCCCCGCGTTCTTCATCGGCACGGCGCTGCATCTCCTCGGAGCTGACGCCGTCGTGATCACCGGGGAGGGGGCCGTGGCGGAGCGCCTAAGGAGGCTCCACGGAATATCGGTAGAGGCCACAGGCGGAGATGAGACCATCTTCTCAATAGATGTCAGGGGAGACGGGAGGATCCTCAGGCTGATCCGCGCGGCGCCCATGGATATCCGGGGCATCGGGAGGATCGGGGGAAACGGCCCGTACGTGATATCCGGCACCATGGGGGAGATCCCGATCGAGTTCGTGGAGGAGGCCGCGGCGCGCGGGCGCGTGCTCCTCGACGTCCAGGGCTTCGTGCGTGAGATATCGGACGGCGGCGAGGTCGTCAACTCGGCGGCCCTCATGAGGGGGCTGATGGAAAGGCTCGGAGGCAGCGGAGTCCTCGTGAGGGGGGAGAAGTACGAATTTCCGCCGGAGTGCCGGGGTGAGGGGATCATCGCGTGCTCCGAGCGCTACGGGCTGGACCTCGTGATGACAGACGCGGAGAATCCCTTCTACGCGGTGATCGGAGGCGCGGCGTACAGGGGACATCCTCTGCGCGGGCTCCAGGGGGAGCCAATAGGCCTCGGGGACGTCTTCACGGCGGCGCTCGGCCATTACCTGTACTCCGTCGAGCTCCCGATCGAGGAGGCCGCGGCGCTGGCCTCGGCGGCCGCCACGCTGAAGCTCAGGGGAAGGCATCCGTGGTTCACCCCGGCGGAGGTCGAGGACGTCGCGCATAAGGTGGCGGTGGAGCGCCTGAGGTGAGCACGCGTGATTCCCGGCGCCGTGGAGACGGCGCTCGACGCGCTGAACTACCTGGGCATAGTGTCCTTCACGATCTCGGGGGTCGCCAAGGGAATCCAGAAGAGGTTCGACGTGTTCGGGGCCATGTTCCTGGGGGCGGTGACCGCGCTCGGCGGCGGGGTCATAAGGGATCTGATAGCCGGCATAATCCCCCCGACGGTCTTCCGCTACGAGATATTCGCCGGGGTGTCGCTCCTCGCGGGGCTGATAGCGTTCTGGACGCTTCCGACGCAGCTCACTGGCAGGAGGAGCTTCCTGTACGCGGACGCCCTCGGGCTCGCTGTCTTCTCGGCGCTCGGCGCCGACGTGGCGTTCGCCAGGGGGCTGGGTCCGCTCGGCGTCTCGTTCGCGGCCATGATAACCGGGTGCGGCGGAGGGATAATGAGGGACCTCCTCGCCGGCGATGTCCCGGTCGTCATGCACAAGGAGGTCTACGCGACGCTCGGGCTCCTCGGGGGATTCATCTACTATCTGCTGGGCATTGCACAGCTCAACCGCGCGATCGACGCCGTGGTGGTCACAGCCGCCGTGTTCATCCTCAGGGCCATGGCCGTGGATAGGGGTTGGTCCCTTCCGAGGAGGGGACAGCCGTCGGATCGTCAGGCCTCGGCGTCCTGAGCGCGCTCCTCGAATGCCGACCGGAGGAGCTCCAGGAGATCCCTGTCGCCGCGCCTGCCCGCGTCCCTCATGACCTCTATCACCGGCGCGGATACCTTGTTGATTATGGCCTTGGTCATGGCCTCCAGCACCTCCCTCCTGTCCTCCCACCCCAGGATCCTCACGGCGCGCTCCAGCTCCGCGGCCCTTATCGACTCGGCCCTCTCCATGAACGACCTCACGACCTCGTCCGCGGCCATCCGCCTCAGGTAATCCTCGAACTCCTCCTCCTCCTCCAGGGCTATCCTGGAGGCGTCCTCCGCCTCGATGGCCCTCCTGCGCCTGTTCTCCTCGGCGAGGCCCAGGAGGCTGTCTATTGTGAGGAGCTCCACCGTCGGCTGACCCGACGGGCGCTCCACCGCTCCCGGTATGGATATGTCGAGCACGAGGACGTCGGACGGCGGCATCATCTCCCGGGTTATCAGGGGAAAGGGCGACGAGACCGCGACCACGACCGCGTCCGCGGACCTGAGGGCCCTCTCGAGGTCCTCCAGGGGAAGCGCCCGGTATCCGAGCCTCGACGCCAGGGACGCGGCCCTTTCGAAAGTCCTGTTGGCTATGGATACGTCGGAGAACCCCGCGGCCTTCAGATACGACGCTATGGACGACCCCACGCGGCCGGCCCCCACGACGAGCACGCGGGATTCCCTTGGAAGCCTGTTCGTTATTTCCTCGACGGCGAGCCTCGCTACGCTCACCGATCCACGCGATATCCCCGTCTCGGAGCGGGCGCGCCGGCCAGCCCTGACGGCCCTCTCGAACAGCAACCTCAGCATGGGGCCAGCGGATCCCGCATCCCCGGCCCTCAGCGCTGCGTCGCGGACCTGGCTCAGTATCTCATATTCCCCGATGACCATCGATTCCAGCCCGGACGCCACGCGGAAGATGTGGAGGACCGCCTCGGATCCCGTGAGGATCGTAGCACGCCCCGCGCCGGCCCTGCGCTCCACGACGTCCCTCAGCCTGGAGATGGGTCCCCGCGGATCATGTGCGTATATGTATATCTCGAAGCGATTGCACGTCTGGAGGACGATCACCTCGTCCGCCCCGGACTCCTCCAGGAACCTGATGGCCGCGGATCCCGGATCCGGCTCCTGAAGCCCGGAGAGCACCTCGGCGGGCGCCGCGCGGAAGTCGAACCCGATACAGGCGTACCCATCTATGGACGGCAGGCGCCCCACTGCATCGGCCACGGCGATCGCGTGCGCACCACCTGCTTAAACGCGTTTGGATGTCAACCAATATATCTGTATATAACCAGACATGGCGCGATGTTAGCACCGGACGTGCTGGCGTTCGGGCCGGCGGGGGTCCCGAGGTCGTCCGCGGGGCGCGCCACCGAGGACGGCGTGATGAGGGTCGCCGAGATGGGCCTGGACGCCATGGAGATCGAGTTCGTCCGCGGCGTGAGGATGGGCATGGACGCCGCGAACCGCGTCAGGGAGGTCGCGTCGTCGGCGCGGGTCCTGCTGACGGTCCACGCGCCGTACTACGTGAACCTGCTCTCGGACGACGCCGCGAAGGTCGACGCGTCCATCGGGAGGATACTGGAGTCGGCGCGCGTGGGGGCCGCCGCCGGGGCATGGTCGGTCGTTTTCCACCCCGGATATTACGGGAAGTTCACCCCGGAGGGGGCCGTGGAGCGCGTCAGGGGATATCTGGCGTCGATATCCAGGACCCTGAGGGACGAGGGCATCGAGATCTGGGTGAGGCCCGAGACAATGGGCGGCCTAGCCGAGGTGGGGGACCTGGACGAGATGATCGCGGCCTCGATCGGGATCGACGGCGTCCTCCCGTGCCTGGACCTCGCGCACGTGTACGCCAGGTCGCTCGGGTCGGTGAATTCCGGGGAGGCGTTCAGGGACATCATGTCGCGCATCGAGGGGCGCCTGGGGAGGGACGCCATCGATAACATGCACGTGCACATATCGGGGATGGAATACGGGCCGAGGGGCGAGAGGAGGCATCTCCCGCTGGAGGAATCGGCCTTCAGGTGGAGGGATGCGCTGGACGCGATGGGTGAGTTCGATCCCCGGGGCGCGGTGATCTGCGAATCGCCGCTCCTCGAGGACGACGCAGTGCTCCTCAGGGATCACTACAGGGAAGTCAGACGTCGCAGGGCGAGAGCAGCGAGGGGATGAGCATAGAGTACGCCCCGGCGACCCTCATCATCTCCGATAAGCTGTTCCTCTCGTCGATCGCGTGCGCGTAGGAGCTGTCGCCCGGGCCGTACGTGAGCGCCTCGATCCCGGCCAGCTGGAAATACCTCGTATCGAGGCCCCCCGGACAGACAACGAGGCGGGGGGATGATCCGGTCGCGTCCCTCACGGCTTCCGAGAGCGCCCTCGCTAGCTTCCCGTCGGGGCTCACGACCGACGGGGCGGAGCGCGAGGTTATCCTCAGGTCGACCCCGTAGCCCATGGACCTCAGGGGGGCGGCGGCCCTGTCCACCGCGTCGCGCAGCTCGGCCTCCGCGTCGTCCATGCCCTCCTCGGGTATCAGCCTCCTGTCCGCCGTGAAGGAATAGAACCCGGGGACTACGTTCACCTTCGCGCCGCCGGAGACGGCGCCGCCGACGTTCACCGTGGGCCTCGCCTCCCTGGGATCCGCGAACGGATAGGAGCTGGAGCGCGATGAGAACCTGCGCTGGAGATCCTCGGACAGCGCCAGGGCCAGCCTGGCCATGCCCTCGAACGCGTTGAGCCCGAGCCACGGCGTCGATCCGTGCGCCTGCCTCCCCCTCACCTCGATGTCAGCCCACAGGTTCCCCTTGTTCCCTATCCACACGGTGTCGGAGCCGCTGGCCTCTGGCACAACCACGTAGTCCGGCGATACCTCCCCGGATTCCACGAGGTATTTGACGCCCGTCTCGCCGCCCGTCTCCTCGTCCGGGGTGAACGAGAGCTCCACCGACCCGAATTGGTCGGCGCCCGCTATTGCGGCCGCCTGGGCCGCCAGCATCGCGGTCGCCATCCCGCCCTTCATGTCGACGACGCCCCTTCCGTAAACGGCGTCCCCGTCCACGGTGAGGCGAAATGGATCCTTTGTCCATCCATCGCCGGGCGGCACCACGTCGTAGTGCGAGTTGAAGTGGACGGTGGGCCCGCCGGACCCTATGCGCGCTATCACCGCGTACCTGGGATGATCGGCGTACCGCGGTATGTACTTCTCCAGGTAGTCCCTGGGGACCTCGATCACGCGCACGTCGTATCCGGCGTCCTCCATCTCCGACTGGAGGACCTCGGCCATCTCCCCGTAGGATTCGCCCGGGGGATTCACGGTGGGGACGGACACCACCCTCTCCAGCAGCTCCAGGAGCCTGCCGGCGCCCAGCGACCTGAGCGCGTCGATGGACCTCTCCCTCAGGTTGGCCTCGTAGTTGCAGGAAGGAGGCACGCCGTATCCCGTGCGGTCCCCGGTAAAATCGTTTCCGGCGCATCCGGTCGATGGGTCGCCCCGGGATGCCATGGCGTGCGATGCGCAATATCGTCCGGTTTCGCCGCGCCGTCCATCCGTGCGATGGGCCCCCGGTTATTTACATCCCGGTGTAATGAAAACGGCGTTTGCGATGTGCAAACGGCCCCGCCGGGGTCCGCGGGGATACAGGGGAAATTGCAACGCCCGAGTAAAGCGGGTTCCGCCGCGTATATAGACAGCTCACGGTGTGGCCCGGGCTTCGCCCTTCCTCCGCGCCTCGAACGCGCATTTATCGGATCCGTCGTTGATGCACTCCACCTCCTCCACGTCCCACTCCCCTCCCTCCAGCTCCGACAGGAATCCCGAGATGACCCCGCGGAACCAGTGCGATGTCCTCCCCTTCCTCCTCCCCCTGAGCAGGTCGCACTCCACGAGGTCGCGGGCCTCGAACCTGTACACGCCCTCCCCCCTCAGGATGTCCACGCGCGTCGCGTATCCGTGGGCCTCGAGGATCCTCGTATGAACGTGGAGCGTGGATTCCGATCCCAGGATTCCGGAGAGCTCGGCGGCCGCCTCGCGGCCCGAGAAGAACCCGGCGTAATAGATGAATGCGGATCCGGCGGGATCGCCCATGTATTCCCTCGCCCCCAGGAAGAGCCCCAGGAGTGCGCGGGACGTCATGACGATGGACCTCGCGCCGCCCGCCTCTATGATGTGGCCCCCCACCGCCGCGAACCCCCTGGCGGAATCCCCCGTGATCCTCGCGGACACCAGGCCGTTCATGGCCGAGAGCCTGGACGCGATCTCCCGGGGATCCGCCGTCGATCCCGTGACGTCCAGGATCCCGGTGCACCTGAGGTTCGGGCCGTCCCCGGAGCACGTGATGCCGAGGACCCGGAAGCCCGCCTTCCTCAGGCCGTCGTAGAGGACCCCGAGATATCCCGCGGCGACATCGGCCTCGAGCGCGACCAGATCCCTTCCGGGGGCTATCCACGACACGGGAATCCTCATCTGGATCCTGTTCGAGTCCCGCGGCTCCGCGGCCATTCGGTATTCTATGGAGGAGGCCGTATATTATGATTTCGGATTGTAACTAATCCGTCCGGGTCGGTGATCGCTTTATGGAGGAACCATCAGCGCATATGTTGGTAATACAGCTGATATAATCCATAGTATTATTGATTAATTCTCAACTGAGTATCGACCTGCGGCGTCCATCTCCTCCAGCGCCCTGCGCGCGAACTCCCTGAGGATCCGCGTGAGCCGCCGGTCGGCCCCGCGGCACTCGTTCCGGAGGCCGGCCACGAGCCCTCCCAGATAGGACCGATCCACGTCCGCCGTGGTGGACCTCCCGACTATCCCGAGTGCCGATTCCATCCGGCCCCTCTGGACATGGACGGCCGCGGCGCAGCACTTCACCAGAAATCCCAGCGATTCCCCCGCGGACCCCGGCGTGTCGTGCCACGGTGACTCCAGGACCTCGTGCGCCTCCCAGAATCTCCCGGAGGCCATCAGCTCGAGCCCCCTCCTGACGGGGTCCCCCGCTCCCTCGAGCGACGAGACCTCGACGACGTCCACCGTCGCGCATCCCCAGTCCGGAATTCCGTCCCCGTCCGCGTCGACCTCCGCGTGATCCTCGTCCAGCCTGACGTCCATGACCCTCAGCCCGGCGGCCAGCGCCCTGGACCTCAGCTCGTCCCGGGACGCGCCGGCGCAGTCGAGGATGTAGATCCTGCGCGTCATTCCGGAGCTGTTCCGTGAAAACAAACCTTAAAAACTTAATATAACTGTAATGATGTCCGACTGACGGATGCGGCCGTCGCATCGACCCCCGGACGATGGGCTTCCCCATCCCCGGGTAGGACGCTATACGGACGGTCGGGCTTTCCGGAACCCGTTCAGAACGATACCACCTGATAGCCGGCGTTCACGTATTTGGAGAGTGTCTCGCCGGCCGGATATAGCTTGAGCCCGAGCTCCGTGAGCTTCTCCTTCACGCCGAATTTCTCCGCCACCGCGACGCACGCCGAGTCGACCGCACCGGAATCCACAAGCATCCTCAGGTTCTCAGCGTCCTGCCCGCGCAGCTCGCCGATGTACTCCTCGCTCGGGCCGAAGAAGATTATCTTCAGATCCTCGTATCTCCTGGCCCTGACGGAGTTCGCGGCCATGGCGAGGGCCGCCGAGAGGCGGCCGGGGAGATCGCGGCCGGCCATTATGAGGAAAACGACCTTCATTATCAGAAAGCAATATAGCATATTATTTATGGTTTGCCCAGGAACCTGCGCGAGATATCGGCCGCGGCGTCCGCAAACCCCGCGCAGCGCCCGGCAGACAGCCTTCCCATGGACTCCAGCAAATCCCTCTTCTCGTCGTCGGAGAACGCGTATTCGGCTACCGCGTATGTGACCGAGTCCTCCATCTCTATGTGCGACCTCAACAGGTCCGCGAGGCGGCCGGCCAGGGAAGGCGGACCGCCGGACCTGATCTCGCGGACGAGCGCCCTGAGCTCCTCGTGTTGGTCGAGCGCCTCCCGGACCAGCGCGTCACCGCCCCTTCCCATGGATTCGAGGGCGGGGAAAAGCACCAGTTCCTCCTTCGCGTGATGGCAGCCGTCGACGTAGCGCTCCAGAAACTCCAGCTCCTCGTCCACCGGTCCCGAGGACTCCAGCATGGCCAGGTTCCCGAGTATTCTGACCCCCTCCCCACCCTTGAAGGGCGGGGGTTCCCCGGGGATCCCGGGGCGGGGTCTCGTCGGTTACGCCCCCTTGACGGGCGCTACTCCATTATGGTCCACGAGGAAGGAGAGCGGCCTCCCGACCGCTGCCGGTATCGAGCCCGCGCCGCGCCTCAGTATGTTCAGGGCCCCGTTCAGGTCGCTGTGCAGTTTGTGCCCGAGCGGGCAGGTGACCACGCCCCTCGGGCCCCTCGCCACCTTCGCGCCGTGGACCGCGCAGTGATTCGAGGTGCTGTACTCCACGACCTCGTACACGCGGATGCCGTACTCCTGCGCCTTCAGCTCGATCGCATCCATGAGTTCACGATACCTCCACATGTTGGAGGTGAGCTTGTTGCCCCTGTCCTGTGCTATGTCGTAGGGATACCCGAGGTATATCTTAGACACCCCGAGCTCCCAGAGGCCCCTCACCAAGTGGTTGGCCAGGTTCCAGTACAGGTGCGCCATGCGCCTCACCAGCTTCCGGAACAGCCTCCGCCTCCTCCTGTTGAGCCTCCGGAACTCCTCATTGTCACCCGCGTTCCTGGCGCTGTCCGCCTCTGACTCTATCTTGGCGATCTTCTTGGTGAGGTAGAAGAAGTCCCCCTTCGCCCTCGATCCCCTGTAGAGGAGCCAAGTACCGCCGCTCGTCACCGCGCTCGCGAGTAGGTTGATGCCGAGGTCCACCCCCGCAGCCCCATCGCCCCTCGGCCCCGCTATCTGAATGGACCTCCTCTCCCCGCGGACAATATGCTTCGATTCATTGCCGTTCCTCGTGGTCTCAACCCCGACCTCAACTGGTATGGAGGCGTACCAGGCCCTCCTCGCCTCGTCGTAGCGTATCTCCAGCCTGCCCTGCTTGCCGTGCCACCTCAGCCTGCCCGCGAAGTCGATTTCCATGTTGAAGTCCCTCAGGACTAGTCTGTGGTTCATCTCGTCCACAATGTATCTGTCCTGCCTGACGACCAGTATGAGCCTCCTCTCCTTACCCTCCCTGTCCTTCCAATATTTTGGCGGGCCGACGCGCTTCATATGGGGCGGCAGCTTCCCCTCTTTCTTCAGCTTCAGCAGGGAGAAGAACGAGCTCCAGGCCTCATTGTTCTTCTGCAGGACCGCCTGGGCGTTGACGCCGAGCGCACCCTTGTACCTCTCGTAGTACTTATCCCACGTCCCCTCGAAGTCCACATGCTGTTGCTGGAAGAACTGCTGCCTCCTCTCGTAGTTGACCTCGTTGAAGAGCCTCGCCGAGATGCTCGCCAGCCTCCTGAGCCTCCTCTCCTGGGAGCCGCTCGGCAGGAGGCGGACCACGTTCGTCCTCCTATCCGTGTATTTGACCTCGCGGATGCCCTCCCCCGGTATCGCGGGAGGAATCGGCTCCCGCCCCTCATCCTCGAGAAGTTGACCGGAGGAGGGCATCCGGGGGGAAATAGAATCTTGAATTTAAAAGCTTTCACCCCGCCCCTTCTAGGGGCGGGGTTTGTCTTTTTTATCACGCGTTACATCGAATCATCGCAGGGATATTATTTTTGGGGTTTCTTTTCGCGGAACGGTTCCGGAATACTACCCCATCCTCGCGGAAGGGAACTTCCATCCCCCCAACCCCCCGCTAAGTTCATTTCCGGGAAATGTTACGGGGGAGCGTCTTTGAGGAGGGGAAAGGCCCTGCTCCTGGCCCGGACGTCCACGGCCAGCGCGGCGTCGGCCGCGCTCGGGGTCGTGGAGTCGCTCTACCTCAGATCCCTCGGGATGGGCCCCGACGTCGTGGGCGCATATCTGGGGGCGTCCATCCTGGTGGCGGCGCTGGTCAATTACGTGATGTCGGCCGCCGCGGACGCCTACGGGAGGAAGAGGATGATCATCGCGTCCAGCGCAGCGCCCGTCATGGGGCTTGTGGCTCTCTACGCGGGGATTGCGGCGGGGATACTCCTCGTGTATCTGGGCCCGGGCGGCGCGTACTCCGCGCTCTACGCCGAGAACTCGGAGAACCCGGACAGGGACTGGAGCCACCTCTCCATGGTGGCAGTCGCGTCCAACGCCGCCGGATCGCTGCTGCCGAGCGCGCTCCCGATGAGGGCGACTATCGCTGTGGCCACGGTCGTCTACGCGGCCGGTATAGCGGGGATCGCCGCGATCAGCGAGAATTACAAGGGCACCGGAAGGATGAACCTGGGCATGGCGTCGGCCGGAACCCTGGCCAGGCTATCCAGCGCGGCCATAATAGGGCTCGGCGCGGGGATCGTGATTCCGATGCTCCCACTCTGGCTCAACACGATGTACGGAGTGGGGGCCGGGCCCATCGGGATCCTCATGTCGGCGCAGAGCGCCGTCATGGCGCTCGCGTTCTGGCTGGCGCCGAGGATCTCCAGGAGGATCGGCCGTCTGAGGGCTATAGTCGCGACGCAGGCCGCCGGCGTCGCGCTCATATCGCTGGTGCCCCTGGCGCCCACGTTCATATCTGCCGCGTCAATCTGGACCGCGAGGTCCGTCGCCATGAACATGGCGAATCCCCTCTATTACGCGCTCGTCAACGAGCTCATACCGGAGGGCGAGAGGGCCAGGGCGAACGGCGCCCTCCAGCTCCTGGACTCCATACCGAGGTCGGGAGGCCCGTACGCGACCGGCGTCCTGATGTCCCTGGGGAACATGTCGCTGCCCTTCTACATCACGGCGGCCCTGTACGGATCCGCGACCGTCACGCTCTACGCGCTCATGAGGGGCCGTACCGTATAGGGGCGTGTTTCATCGAGCCCACCTCCTTAGGGCCGCAGAATCCGGCGCAGTCCGTGTGGATTCGGGACCCCGCAGTGCCCGTGCACGGGCCGCTTGGTAGCTCACCGGCCGGCTCGATGAAACGCGTCCCGGGATGAGGCGCAAAATTTATGTAATACAAGTAATACTAGAAATACGACATGTCCGATGGGAATACGCCGGAGGGGAACGGGGAGAGGATCCGCTCCATCAGGGGGCTGGACGACGAGCTCTACCGGAGGTTCTCGGACGCGGCCAGGGAGCTGAACGTCACGATTGGGGACCTGATGAACGTGGCTATGGGGAGGCTCCTCGTATCGCTCGACGCGGGGACGAGCGCGGGGGAAAGGCTCTCCGGGGCAATAAGGTCCCTGGGGGCGAAGGCGAAGGACGCGCAGGCCAGGGCCTTCAAGTCGGCGGTCGAGGCGGTGGCCGACTTCGACCTGGTGGCCGGTATAGGGGAACTGACGGTGCGGCGCGCGGATCTGGAGGGCGCCAGGAGGCCCGTGGTTTTCTCCAACATCAAGAGGCTGGTGCTGGCTGACGACGTGGACTGGGAGCTGGTGCGCTCGAAGGTTAGATCGATAAACGTCGTGGACGAGCTGGTGGTGCCGCCCGGGATCCCGACGCTGGAGCTGGCCGGCAGATGCAGGGTGGTGAAGCGCATGGTGAGGAGCGGGGGCGGCACGCGATAAGGGGGACCGCGGGCCTCGACATTCCGCGTTTGACGCGAAGATAGCTCCATGAATGTGGACGATGCCGGCCGATCAGCACCCGGAGTATTTTCCGCCCAGATACGATATCAGGCTCCCCGCGTCGTATTCCCTGCCGAAGGATCTCCTCAGGAGGTCCTTGGGCGCGTATGTGGCGCCCCACATATGGACCCTCTCCCTCAGGAATTTCCTCACCGGTTCCAGGTCCCCTGAAACGATCGATTTCCGGAGCCCGTCGCCGTATGCCTCGCCCATCATGGCGGCAACCGTGTTGCCCAGCGTGTACGTCGGGAAATACCCTATGGACCCGTGGGCCCAGTGCACGTCCTGGAGGACCCCATCCGCGTCGTTCCTCGGCCTCACGCCCAGGAGCTCCTCCGAGCGCCTGTTCCAGGCCTCCGGGAGGTCCCCGACCGGGATCTCCTGCCTGATGAGCATCTTCTCAAGCTCGTACCTCAGGACTATGTGGAGGTTGTAGGTCAGCTCGTCCGCCTCAGTCCTTATCGTGCCGGGCCTGACCTCGGCAAAGTACCTGTAAAGCTCGCCCGGCGAGTACGTGCGGGTGAAGCCCAGCTCCTCGTCGAGCGCCGGCTTCACGAGCTCGGCGAACGCCGGGGTCCTGCCCACCACGTTCTCCCAGAACCTGCTCTGGCCCTCGTGGATCCCCAGGCTCACGCCTCCCCCTATCGGGGTCATCTTCAGGCCCTCGTCGACCTGCAGCTCATAGAGCGCGTGGCCGAACTCGTGCACAGTGCTGAAGAGCGACCTCTTGAAGTCGAACCCCTCGTACCTGGTCGTTATCCTGACGTCCCCGATCCCCATGCCCTGCGTGAACGGGTGCGGGCTGACGTCGAGCCTGGCCCTGTCCCATGGATAGCCCAGCAGGTCCAGCACCCTCCTGTTCAACCGCTCCATGGCCGCCCGATCGTAGCTCGCGGAGTCGAGGGGACTCTCCCTCGTGCAGGAGCCGTCCGACCTCACGCGTTCCAGGATCGACCTCAGCTCGCGGCCCAGGTAGTCGAACAATCCGTCCGCGTCGCGGGTCCTCAACCCCTCCTCGTGGAGGTCGAGCAGCGCATCATATGGGTGATCCTCGTACCCGAGGGCATCTGCCTTCTCCCTGTTCAGCTGGACCATCCTCTCCAGGTGGGGCCTGAAGAGCGCGAAATCCGATCTCGCCCGGGCGTCCCTCCACGCCTGGAAGGCGTCCTGCGCGGCCCTCGAGAGCTCGTAGACGAGCCTGGGGGGCAACCTCCTCATTATCGAGATCTCCCTCCTCAGGACCCTGAGGACGCCGCGCTCGTAGTCGTTCAGCCCATCCTTCCCGGAGGCCCGATCGACCAGGGACGTGAACCCGTCCCTCAGTATGAGCTCCTGATAGAGCGTGGCCAGTTCCGCCTGCGAGACTCCCCTCTCCTCCGCACCGCCCGGCGGCATGTACGTCTCGGTGTCCCATCCCATCAGCGCGGATGCGTGCGAGATGGCCCAGAGCCTCCTGTACTGCCTCAGGATCTCCATGACGTCCGGATCAGAGAAGCGCTCCACGGCAACGCCGGGGCATGCGCGATATAAAACTAGAGCGCCCAGCGCTCGGGTTCCCCGGCGCCGATCCCCGCGCGGCTGTGGAACTCCCCGTTCGCGAGCATCCTGCATCCGCCGGTTCCCAGGTGGAATTCCGCGACAGTCGACGACGCGTAGACGACCCCGCCGTCCGAGGCGCACTGGTAGAGCCTGTAGTAGCGTTCCACGTCGGGATCCGATGCGTCGCCGCGTAGCCTGTAGTGGCTCCCAACGATCACCTGCGGGCCGGCCGCGGATCCGAGCAGCGCTATCCCGAGGTTCGCGCCCGTCAGCTCAGCCCCGAGGAGCCATTCGAGATCCCCGCGCGAGACGCGGCCGCGGATCCTAGATGCCAGCGCGACCGATGCCGCCCATGTGTCGCTGTGCGGCGCGGCCTCGCCGATCGCGCGATCAAGCTCGCCGCGGTCGAACGATCCATTATGCACCACGTAGAGGTCCCCCCAGCCGGAGCTCGCGTGCACGGGATGCGTCGACGCTATGTCCACGGGCGTCCCCTCGCTCGCCGCCCTCGCGTGGGCCATCAGGATCGCGGGGACGCCGGCGGCCCAGCCGGGGATCGCGGCTTCCGGGTCCGAGTCCGGCGAGTAGATCGGATGGATGCTCCTGTGATGCAGGACGGCCGATCCGTCGAGCCGCGCGGTCAGGATACCCCAGCCATCGCCGTGCGAGCGCTCCCCGTACAGGGCCTCTCCGTACGGATCGCGGGCGGCGGCGTCCCTCAGCGCGCGCACCATCGAGCGCAGCTCCTGCGCCCCGAAGGAGCCGACGGCGACGAGCATCCGGCACACGGGCCGCGGCGTCCGCGCCGCGTCTTTATCTTTTACTTAAAAAAGCAAGAAAGCTCCGACCTTCAGGGAGGAGATGAATTGCGAAAAGCATATATACACTAATTGCGTGAAATACATAGAGGAACAGAAAGGAAAATGATATTGACGTTCAACATAAAACACGGGAGGGATTTCTCCGGTGAACTGGGAAAGGCGAAACAAATAGCTGAATTCGCATTGAAGACACATACCCTATCCTCTAAAGATGTAAAGCAGTTCGGGTTGAAGAGCATAATTGCGAACCAAATATTGAGGAAGTATTCCAAGAATAAAACGATAAAGCGGGTGAACCACGTGAACTTAACAATCCCCAGCCAGGGTGTCAGGGTGGACAGGGAGAGGAGGGAAATATACATACCATCGTTAAAATTAACATTGAACTACAATTTCAGAAA
>Ga0080003_1000973_pt1 | contig 16691 bp, 15 predicted proteins | sample JossMetagenome_FD_69206 | JGI IMG/M metagenome (GOLD analysis project Ga0080003, IMG submission 69206) | Hot spring microbial communities from Joseph's Coat, Yellowstone National Park, USA - JC2_E (SPADES assembly) (version 2) | ecosystem: Environmental > Aquatic > Thermal springs > Hot (42-90C)...
GCAGCGTCTCTCACATCTGAATCACTATCAAATTTCTCCAGCTTTTCGAGGTCTTCTAATGAAGTATTAAGATTACGCGCCACATTTAATCTTATCTTTTTTGTCATATTTTCAAAATCTTTTTGTGACATATTTGTGTTGCTTATTATTATACTAATCATTTCTTTATTAAGAATGTTTGCTAATAAGTCTCCAAGATCTTCCTTACTGGTATTTTTATGCTTTGCAACCCCTTTTAGTATTTCTATATTCTTCTCTAAATCCTCCTTATTTTTTGACTTCTTAATAGCCTCGATTGAATAGTTTTTTAATTTTGTAAGAGCTTCTGAAGGGGTATTTTCGTTCTTTGATAATCTTATTTTTATTTTTATTTCTAGTTGTTCTACCAATTCCTTAAGAACTTCTGGAGGTGTTTTAGAATTCTGTGCTAAAAATACCATTATCTTTTTAGATTTTTTATTTGCCAATTCTTCAAGAATTTCTCCAGGCGTTTTTGAGCTCTGTGGTAGTGCGTGATTTAACACCCCACCATTAAATTTTACAAAATCCCAATACTCTTCTTTTAGTAGTTGTATATTATTATCTGGTAATAAACAATATTCTAATAATTTCATTACATTTTCGGATTTTCTAGCCTTTTTTACCTTTTCAAGTGCTTCCATAAGAGTGTTATCATGTGAGATTATACTCATTACTACCATTCCAAAGTATTTTAAAATTTCATCTTTTTCCAATTCTGCAACTATATCCTCTCGTATTTTGCGGTTTAATAGATTTACTAATACTCTTCCTTTTACAATATTATTAGGATATTTTGCCAACTCTTCAAGGTCCTCTGGGCGTGTATTGTTGTGTGATGCAACTCCTTTTAATATATCCTCATACTCTTTTAAATCTTTTTTATTGTTTGAATTTTTAATAGCTTTAATTGTATAATTTTTTATTTCTGTAAGGACATCTGGAGGTGTTTTAGGGTTCTCTGTTAGTGCAAGTTTTACTGCAGCCTCGGGATCTTTTGATAAATAATTTCTGATAGTTTCTACATCAATATTTTCATTATGTGCTAATGCTATTCTTACAGCTATTTCGTCTCGTTTTCCCTTTCCTTTTCTTACTTTCTCTCTTAATTCTTCTTCACGTTCTTTTGCTAATTCTTTAATCTCTTTAGGTGCATTTTTATTATTTATTATTACATCTTTCTCCCCTCTTAATTCCTTTTTACGTTTTTTTGCTAATTTCTGAATTTCTTCAGGCGCTTTTTCATTATTTATTATTGCATTTAATACAGAGTAATTTTCATCTTTTTTTGCGAGCTTTTTATTATTTATTATTGCATTTAATACAGAATAATTTTCATCTTCTGTTGCTAGCTCTTCAAGGCGCTCTATTGGTGTATTAGGATCTGATGCTTCTTTTAATTTTTCTTCTACTTCCTTTTCTGCTTTTTCTGCCAACTTATTAAGAACATCTGGTGGTGTATTTTTGTGGTATGCTATAGGATACATTGTTCTTTTAGTTAGTTTAGGATCGTTTGCTAATCCTGTAAGAACTTCTGCAGGGGCATTAGGATTTTCTGCCAAATCTGTTTTTATCAACATAAAGTCCATAGGCCCCGTATATTCGTTTTGATAAGGCCAATAAGATTCTAGCTTTTTAAATATTTCTAAAAGAATCTCTTTTGGCGTATTATGGTTTGATGCTAAATAGAACATAAATGGAATGTTTTCTTCCATATTATTATTTTCCATTATTTTTTTAATATTCTCTATTATTTTTGTTTCTATTATTTTTAAGCTCGGACTACTATCTGAATTAGCAATATTATCTAAATTAGGTTTTTTATTTTCAGGCATTCTATCACCTACGTCTCTTCTAAATTTTCTCATATTTAAATCTTTACTTTTTGGTTTTTCCTTATATTTAAACCTTGCCTTATTTTGACTACAAGCAGTTTTTATTTTTGTTTCTTCTTTATTTTTATCTATCAATTTTGTCTCAATAAACCGAAATAATTATATGCTTCAAGTATTTGAGACTGTTTTATAATTGTTGTTGAAGCAGCGTCTCTCACATCTGAATCACTATCAAATTTCTCCAGCTTTTCGAGGTCTTCTAATGAAGTATTAAGATTACGCGCCACATTTAATCTTATCTTTTTTGTCATATTTTCAAAATCTTCTTGTGACATGTTACTTTTTATTATATTAAGAAAGTTTGCTAATAAATCTCTAAGATCTTCTGTACTGGTATTTTTATGCTTTGCAACCCCCTTTAGTATTTTTATATTATTCTCTAAATCCTCCTTATTTTTTGACTTCTTAATAGCCTCGATTGAATAATTTTTTAATTTTGTAAGAGCCTCTGGGGGGGTATTTTTATTCATTGATAATCTTATTTTTATCTCTATTTCTGGATGTTCTACTAATTCCTTAAGAACTCCTGGTGGTGTTTTAGAATTTCCTGCCAAATACACTCTTATCTTTTTAGGTTTTTCAGGTTTTGCCAATTCTTCAAGAATTTCTACAGGTGTTTTTGGGCTCATTGCAAATATTATACCTATCCAATCTTTAAATTTTACAAAATCCCAATACTCTTCTAATTTTAGTTGTATATTATTATCTGGTAATAAACAATATTCTACTAATTCCATTACATCTTCGGATTTTCTAGCATTTTTTACTTCTTCAAGTGCTTTTGCAAGAGTGTTATTATGTGAGATTATACTCATTACTACCTTTCCAAAGTATTTTAAACTTTTATCTTTTTCTAATTCTGCAACTATATTATTCTCTCGTATTTTGCGGTTTAATAGGTTTACTAATCTTAAACTTTCATCTTTTTCTTCTGCAACTATATCCTCTCGTATTTTGCGGTTTAATAGGTTTACTAATACTCTCCCTTTTACAATATCATCTGGATATTTTGCCAACTTTTCAAGGTCCTCTGGGCGCGTATTATTGTGTAATGCCACTCCTTTTAATATATCCTCATACTCCTTTAAATCTTTTTTATTGTTTGAATTTTTAATAGTAGCTTTAATTGCATATTTTTTTATTTTTTTAAGGACATCTGGAGGTGTTTTAGGGTTCTCAGTTAGTGCAAGTTTTACTGCAGCTTCTGGATCTTTTGATAAATATTTTCTGATAGTTTTTACCTTAATATTTTTATTATGTGCTAATGCTATTCTTACAACTATTTCATATCTCTTTTCTCCTTTTTTTACTTTCTCTCTTAATTCCTCTTTACGTTTTTTTGCTAATTCCTTAATTTCTTCAGGTGCTTTTTCATTATTTATTATTACATTTAATACGGAATAATTTTCATCGGTTTTTGCGAGCTCTTCAAGGCGCTCTTTTGATGTATTAGGATTTGACGCCTCTTTTAATTTTTCTTCTGCTTCCTTTTCTGCTTTTTCTGCCAACTTATTAAGAACATTTGGTGGTGTATTTTTGTGGAGTGCTATAGGATACATTGTTCCTTTAGCTAGTTTAGGATCGTTTGCTAATCCTTCAAGAACCTTTGCAGGGGTATTAGGATTTTCTGCCAAAGCATTTTCTATAAAAATAAATTTTATAGGCCCTGTATATTCATTTCTATGAAGCTTATAAAATTCTAGCTTTTTAAATATTTCTAAAAGAGTCTCTTTTGGTGTATTATTGTCTGATGCTAAATTAAACATTAATGGAATTTCTTTTTCCATATTCATCTTTATTTCTAAAAGGTTTGGGTTACCATCAGGATTAACCGTCTTATTATCTATAGGTTTTTTACTTTTAGTCATTCTACCACTTAAATTTCCTTCTAATTTTTCTCATATTTAAATCTTTACTTTTTGGTTTTTCCTTATATTTAAATCTTGCCTTATTTTGACTACAAGCAGTTTTTATTTTTGTTTCTTCTTTATTTTCTATTTTTATTCTTATTTAAATATTAAACTGTTCAAACTATATTTAAATTATTTAAATTATTTATATTCAAAAAACGAAAAGTTACATATTTATATTTGTTTTTATATTATATCATTATTATAGTATCATTATAGTATCATTATAGCATTATTGTCTTAAATTATTTTTATATTCTCATTATAATCAGGTGTTTTGTTGAAAGTTGTATTAACACAGGCAAACCTAACACTTAAAGGAGGTGCTGAAAGGGTTGTTCTAAAGATTGCACAGCATTATGATGCACCAATATATGTTGCTGAATATAATAAAGACACAACCTTTGCAGAATTTGAGGAGCTTGATGTTAATGTAATAACAAAGGGAGAGAAATATGCGAAAAGCAGGGCCACACAGGGGCTGAAATATGGTTTATCCTTTTTAAACTATAAAATTGAAGAGGATTATGATGTAATAAATGCACATATTGCACCATCACACTGGATAAGAAAATTAAATGATAGGGTTCTTTGGTACTGCCATACACCGCTTAGAGAAATATATGATCTTTACAAATACAGACAGAGCCTGCGCCCTATATATAAGAGGCCATTTTATGCTCTTGGTGCAACCGCCGTAAAATGGATAGACAAAAAGGTTGTCAATAATATTGAATATATATTCGCAAACAGTGAAAATACAAAAAGCAGGATTGTAAAATATTATGGACGCACAGATGCAGAAGTACTTAATGGAGGTGTAGAGATTGAACGCTACAGGAATGAGGGCGATGATAACTATTTCTTTTATCCTTCTAGATTCTCTCCAAATAAAAGGCAGCTTTATACAGTAGAAGCTTTTAATATCTTCAAGAAGAAATATAAAAAATCCAACTACAAGCTTGTACTTGCGGGCGCGGTTTCTAAAGATCCTTTTTATTATGATTATTATGTAAAGGTAAAAGAGCGTGCCCAGAGGGTAGGTGATATAGAAATACTTGAAGATGTAGATGATGAACGCTTATTAGACCTCTACTCAAAATGCACAGCGGTTCTTTATACACCTGTTAATGAGGATTACGGGCTTGTACCCCTTGAGGGAATGGCTAGCGGGAAACCGATAATAGCGGTCAATGAAGGAGGCCCAAAAGAAACAGTAGAGGATAAAAAAACAGGCTATCTAGTAAATTCAGAAAAGGAGATGGCGGATAAAATGCTCGCTTTTGCTTACGACAAAGACCTTGCAGAGCAGCTTGGTAAAAACGGGCTTAAAAGGGTGAGAAAATATTACTCCTGGGATCACTTTTTTGAAGTTTTTGACAAAGCGCTTTACCGCGTATCAAAGAATAAAGAAAATGAGAATATAGAAATATAGAATAAATAAAGATTTTAAACAAAAATTTATAAAAAATCTTTTGAATAATATTAATATAAAAAGAATAAAAAATAAAATATAAATAAAAATTAAATAAAAATAAAAAGGGATATTTATGTCTATAAAATACTGGGAATTTGAAGATGCTGCTTTAAAAGAAAAACTAAAATCAACAAATGTAAAGGAGATCGCAAAACTATTTTTTGATAATGATACTGAGGCTTATAGATTCTCTGTTCTGCTTCTCGAGGTTAAAAAAAGGGGTAAAATAAGATTGAAGGATGTTCCTGCAATTGTACCTATAGCAACTGCAAAGAGGTATTTTGATTTTGCAATTAGATTAGGTATTGTAAAGCACGAGAATGGATACTATGAGCTTACAGATAGATTTAGTAAGCCTTTCAGGAATATTGCAACGTACATAAAAACATGGATGGAGAATAATGCTGATGAAGACCTTAGTATTGAGTTTCCAAATGTTAAAGCAGACAAACAGCAAAAGCGTGGTGGTAGAAGGCCGATTAGGGTTGAAAATTCACAAAAAACAGATAATATAATTATAGGCGCAGCACCGCAAAATATAGAAGATGGAAAAGGAAGCAATGATAGTACAATAAAAACAAACTGATTACTGACTCTGATCATTTACTATTTATGTTTTTTATTCATTCTAATTTTACATTTTACTATTTAAGGATTGGGGTGCTACCTACATCGAAATCGGAGTTATATACCGCCTTGATGTAGATAGCATGTGGGTGGTGTGGAAAGAATAGGGGATTTTTACATCTTTCCACATTTTATTTTTAAACAATAAAGTATATAAATGTATAGTATAATAAAAGATTTTTGACAGAAAAGCGGAACAGAGCAAAGGACTATAAAGTTTTTTGCTGTTTTGATTTAATATTTTGATGTTTGTCTTTTTAGATCTTCTTTAAATCTTATTTAAATTTCTTTAAAAATCTGAAGGAAAGATAAATACAAATATCTTTCTTTTTTAATCTAATTATGGATGATGATTTTGATAGCGGTGGACCTATAATAGGAGCTGGTGGTATATCATTAAAACAAACAAAAGAGATCTCGCTTGATGATGCTGTACAGGAATTGCACAATAATGTAAAGGAAAAAGTACTCCCATGGTCGATGTCAAAAGACTTCGGATTTCATCTCGTGCTGATTTTTATATGGGCTTTTATAGGGTTGTTTTTACTCTTTTCTGCAAACTCTTTTCTAGGTTTCTTGAATCTTTTTATAGCAATGCCGCATTTCTATATTATGATATTGGCTTTATTTATTCTTTATCTAATAATAGGCATTATATTACCAGTATTAATCCTTAGATCTTATTATTATTCAAAGTTTCCAAACAGCTCGATGATAAAGGAGGTTAATAAAGAGCTGCAGAATATAAAAGAGGGTGTTCTTTTAGGTATCGCATATAAACACAAGATAGATGTACCACATTATTTGGAAAATAATCAAACATATAAATCAATGCAGATGACAAAAACAGTAGTGGATGTAGGTGATTATGGACCCTATGTTATCGATTATCTTAAAGAGCCTAATTATAATATACTCAATATAGGAAGCTCGGGCTTTGGAAAATCAGTAACAAGTATGAGTTTTGCAGTCCGTGCATCGCTTGTTTATGGAATAAAATTTCTTATTATAGATTATAATGGAGAATATGAGAAGTTTGCAGATAAGTGCAATCTAACAGTATGGCATGCTGGAAAAGATTTCAAGATTAACCTCTTCAAGCTTAACGGCGTCGATCCCGAGACGCGTGCATCCTTCATAAGCGACAGCTTGGTAGCAACAGCAAAGCTTACACCCCTTCAGGCTACAAAGGTTAAGAGCGCGGTTATGCGCTACTATAAAATGAAGAAGATACCGAGGCTTCTTGATGTGTTTATAGATCTTTCAAGGGATTCGAAGAACGAGCTTATATGCCAGAGGCTCAGGGCGATCCAGCGCGTTATAGGAAAAGAGCCGAAAGAGTTCTGGGATAGCCTGCTCAGCGGCAACAATATAGTGAATCTATCGGGGCTCAATGAAACCGAGAAGGAGCTTGCAGTGCATATGATTCTAGAGAGGATATATGAGCTCTTCAACCGCGAGCAGGAGCTAAACAACAAGCTGAGGCTTCTGGTCATTATAGATGAGGCATGGAGGGCGACCCACAAGAGCAGATATGAAGAGGACGAGTATGAGCCGCTGGTGAGCAAGATAGCAAGGCAGGGGAGAAAATACGGCTTTGGCATTATGCTCACAACACAGCAGCTTGATGATGCGCCCGGGCCTTTTATAAATTCGAGCGCGATCAAGCTTATACATAATTATCAGGATTCTGATACTCTAAACAGTATCTCGAAACTATTCAAGCTTTCAACATTTGAATCAACATATATAGAAAATGCAGGTATAGGCGAGCTTTTGATAATAGACAAGGGCAAGAAGATAGCAAAGAGCCAGTGGTGGAATGATTATGTCAAGGTACTGCCAATTAGAGATGATGAATTTGCAAAGCTGGCAGCATTAAACCAAAGATACAATCCAAAAGTTATAGAGGAACCCTCGATGCCTATAGATGCATATGAGTTAGGAACCTATAAATAAAAATGAATAGCTTTTTTTAAATTCATTAGTAGGAACTTTTGCGAGAGCAAGAATGAAAAGGAAAGAGGGGAAGGATATTATAGTAATTGAGTAATTGATAGTAAAAGTTTGATTTAAGATCTATAATAGATATGCTGCTATCAACCAAAACAAACAAAAAGGAAATTTTATGTAGAATATACTTATTATTGCCTATTTATTGGACAAAACCTTAAAAAGTAAAGATTTAAATATGAGAAAAACTAAGAAGCAAAGATTTAAATATGAGAAAAATCAGAAGCGATATAGGTGATAGAATGCCTGAAAATAAGAAAAATAAAAGTGATGTAAGTAATAGAACACTTGAAAATAATGAAGGTGATCCATTTAAAATAATGGAGAATAAGTTAGAAGCAATTTGCTTATTAGTAGAAGGATTGTCTGAGAAGGATTCAAAATTTAAAAAACTTGAAGATGAGCTCAAATACATCAAAGTTATGACTTCATTTTTATCAAAAGGTATAATTAAAATAGATTCAATAAAACATTATAATGAAGTTATAGCAAATACAGAAAAAGACCTTAAACTTTTACCAGAAGTGTCAAGAGCAGATATAAAAACACACCTTAACGTTACACCAGAAGAGTTAATTAAATATTTTAAAGAATATATCTCTAAATATGATGTAAGAGAAATTGGAGGAGATGTAGGTAATAGAATACCTGAAAATAAAAAAGATAATGAAGGTGATCCATTTATCTCTAAATATAATGTAAAAAAAATTAGGAGAGATGTAAGAGATAGGATTCCTGAAAATAAAAGAATTAGCAACTCTAATGAGGATAATTCACCTGAAAGGAATAATTATAGATTAGAAGTAATTCAATCATTAATAGGAGGATTCTATGAGGAGAAGAAGGATCCAAAACTTAAAAGACTTGAAGAGGATCTCCAATACCTTCTAGATACAAATTTGCGTTTATCAGAAGGTACAATAAAAGTAGATGATAAATTAACAAAAACTTATAAAGTATTCCTAGAGGATATAAAAAAAATTAATTTTATACCAATAAATGTAATTATTGATTTGATACCAGAAGAGTTAAAAGAAAGGTTAAAAGAAATATATCAATGATATAAATAAAAATCACTCTGGAAGTGTAGAAAATAAAAGAAGAACAGAATATAGAGCAATATACTCTCCTCGCGACGATATGTGATTAGTGATAGATAGGAAACAGAAATAGAAACAAAAACAAAGCAAACAACTAAGCTCTTTTTTCTTTTTTATTTATTTTTAAATCTAATTTTATTATTTTTATATTTAAGTTATGCGTTTAGTATAGACTTTGGAACTTCGACTGTTTTTATCTCTCTATCTGGGAAGACGGTTCCTGGTGGGACTATTCTAACCTTGACACCGATAGCACCGTACTTTGGATAAGCAGTTGTATGCGCTTCTCTAACTAATTCAACAACATTGCCAGCTTTCGGTATATAGCCAACGCTCTTCTTAACCGCTTTTGCCTTTGCACCCTTTGCCGCCAGCTTTCCGCTCGCTATTATCTCAGCACCCAGAGCTCCATTCTCCATTATAACTCTTAATGTTCCCTGTATTATCTTCCTTACATTAAGGCCGCGCTCGAGCTTCTCTGCAATATCCCTTGCCACAATCATGGGCTCGAGCATCTTGTTCTCAACCTGTATTATATTTATTTGAGGATTCTCAACTTTGTACATCCTCTGTATTGTTTCTGTGAGCTTGTTTATAGTGCTTCCAGACCTGCCGATAGCCCTGCCTGGATTAAGAACATATACAGTTATTCTAGTCAATATAGGCGTCTTCTGTATTTCAACCCTTGAGAAGCCCGCCTTTACAAGCTCCTTCTCAAGATATTTTGATATTTTTGTTTTAACTATAGCATTCTCGATAAATTTTCTTTCTATCGTCATCAATTCACCGTTATAATTAATATAATCATTTCTTCTCCTCTATTGCTTTTTGAGTCTCAACCTTTTCTACTAAAGGCTTCTTTGTCTTTTCCACCTTCTCCGGCTTTTCCAGCTTCTCCTCTTTCTTCTCCTCTATTGCTTTTGGAGTCTCAACCTTTTCTACCAAAGGCTTCTTTTCCTTCTTCTCCTTCTTTGACTTCTTTATGTTGAGCTCTTCTTCTTTCTTGCCCTTCTCGCCGAGCCTGCGCTTATGCTCTATTAAAGCATTCTTCATTGTGAATTTTATCTTTGAAACCAATGATGGAGCAAGCCCCTTATTATCGATTGTTGATAATCCGATCTCTACCTTTGCAAATTCAAGATCAGAATGCCTTGCACTTGGGTTTGCACCTCCTGCAAATAGTGCACCTTTTGGTGGATATCTTCTTGCAATAAGGGTCTTATTTGCGGCTGCATGAACCACATAAAGTGATTCAACATCAAGAGCCTTGTTATCTGCATTCGCCATCGCATTGATCAAAACCTTCCTAACTATCTTTGCGCATTTTATCGGAGTTCTTCCCTTCCTTCCCTTAAGCTCATGCCTTGCGCCCATATACTTGTTGTATTTTCTATATATTATAGGCTTATTGTCATTAATTATTGAATCCAATGATTCGAGGGCCAGCGGAACGCTCTTGTATCTTATAGCATCGCATACCGCAATAAGGTCTTTGTAGTTTGCATTAACATCCTTAATATTTGCAAATACAACCTCTCCGCTTTTTTGATTAAAAGAATATTTTGTATCCATACTATCACTTCACTGCCAGGAATTTGCTTCCCTTTGTAGCCCTTATACCAGGTGCAGAATGCCTTACCTCTTTTGTAGTGTATGAAAACTCTCCGAGCCTGTGGCCGAGCATCTGTGGTGTTATTTCAACAGTCTGGAACTCCTTGCCGTTATAGACACCAAACTTAAGACCTATCCAGCTTGGAAGTATTACCGCTTCACGCACGTGGGTTTTTATTATCTTGTCCTTCTTTGATGCTTTAACCTTCTCGACTTTTTCATTAAGCTTTCTTATAAGCACGGCATTCCTCTTCAAGCTTCTCCTCTGCCTTGACTTCACAAGCTTCATATAATCCTCAAGGCTCAACGAAGCTGATTCTTGGAATGTTTTTCCTCTATAAGCTATCCTTTCAACCATGATTTACACCTCATCTCTTCTTTCTACCTACACGCCTTGCCGCAATATGGCCGACCTTCCTACCAGGCGGTGCATTTCTCGATGTCATGCTGCTCTTACCTTTGTGGTGCTGCTTGCCTCCAAATGGATGGTCAACAGGGTTCGACTTGACGCCTCTGATTGTAGGCCACATTGCATTAATCGCATGTTTAATATAATGATTCTTTCCAGCCTTCATTATCGGCTGATCGCTCATACCACCTCCCGCAACAACGCCGAGCTGGGCTCTGCATTCATTGCTCAATGTAATGCTCTGTTTTGACGGCATAAGCACTGTTGTTTTATCTCCGATATGTGATGAAACAAAAGCCGCGCTTCCCGCAGATCTAACAAACTTGCCGCCATCTCCAGGTTTTGATTCAATATTATAAACAGAAATTCCTTCTGGGATATCGCCGAGCTTCATCACGTTACCCAAATCCACCTTCTTTGTATTAATATAAACTCTATCTCCTTTTGCGATTCCCTCCGGAGCAAGAAGATAGCCAGTAGACATATCCTCGAAGCGGAGCTCTAAAAGCGGAGCTGTATGACCGGTATGATTGAATATATCAACTACTTCTCCGACAAGCTCTGTATTTCTGTTTTTTGTATAGGCTACGGATATATCAAAAGTACCTGGTGCTTTTCTATAAGCAACAGAACCTTTTCCGCGCCTTTGTTGTCTTAATCTTTTTCCCATTTCTGCACCTTTAATTAAATATTTTTTAAATATTTTTAAACAAATTTTTAAACAACATTCTTAAAAATAAAATTCAATTTCATACAATCTTCAGCTTTGTTGCAACATCGCTCGCTTTGAAGCCTTTTGCGATTTTTATATAAGCCTTCTTTTTGTTTGTAGCTGTATTTACTACCCTTATATCTGCAACTTTTACATTGAAAGTGCTTTCAAACTCCTTTCTTATCTCTGGTTTTGAAGCCCTCATATCAGTTATATAAACAATAATATTCTCTTTATCTATTAAAGAGATAGATTTTTCTGTTGCAAGCGGATACATTAATACTCCCATCATATCACCTTATTTTATTAATTTATTTTTAATTATTTTATGTTATATATTTTTTATTTTTTTTATAGCTATATTTTTTATTTATATTTTATATTTATATCTTTATCTATATTTTTTAATATTTATATTTCTATTTTATTTTTGTTTTATTTTGCTGTTGCATTACACAAACAAAATATTTAATGTTGATTGTAATTAATTACTTTCCATTTCTTATCAATGAAAGTTCTGCAATCTTCTTTTCTACATTGTTGACTGCGCTTTTGCTCCATATGGTTATCCTTCCCGGAACACCGCCAGGTGCAAGAAGCTTTGCTCTTATTGAATCCAGTGTGCAGACATCAACACCTGCTATATTCCTTGCGGCTTTTACTATTCCCTTGTCTTCATTTACTATTATCAATGCGGATTTTCTGAAATGCCTTCTGTTTGCAAGACGCCTCAAGCCCTTCCTAAGCTGCGGCTTTTTACTCTTCTCCAAATCAGCACCAAGCTTAAGCTTTTCGAGAAGCTTGACAACATCTGCGGTTTTCTTAATCGATTGAATATCATCTGATACAATAATCGGCATCTTTGCCTCTACCTTTTTATTTTTGAAAAATCTTGGTTCGGCTGTTGCGGCAATCGCACTCCTTATAGCCTTTTGATACTCCTTTTTATTTATATATTCTAAAAGGGTCTTCTCTATCTTATGTGGATGCGCCCTCTTTCCCTTAACAGCAGATGGAATCCTTCTTACATCTCCCTGCCTTCCACCGCCGAGCTTCTGCCTGGGCCTTATAGCCCTGCCTGTATGCCTTCCAGCTCTATATTCATTCATAGCTCCATAATATCTTGCGGTTGTATTCATACCTGCGAGTACAAAATGCCCCTGGGGCTGTAACTTTAATGTCTCCTCTGCGAGAACCGCCCTTCTTATAAGATCCTCTCTAACCTGCTCCTTGAAGAGCTTTGGAAGCTCAATGCTCTCCTTAGATGCACCATTAATATCATAAACCTCTGTCATTTAACTCACTTAGCAATATATTTTACAACAGGCTCTTTTATACCCCCTATGTTTCTATCTTTTATAGACTTCCTAAGCCTTACGAGCCTTTTGGCACTGCCGGGTATAGAGCCTTTTAGTATTATATAGTCATTCTTAACAACACCATAGTTTATAAAGCCCTCCTTCTTGTTTACAAGCTCAACTTCAGTGCTCTTTCCTATTTTTAGTATGCGCTTGTTGCGCTCTGTTCTGTAGTTGAAGCCGAGCTGTCCCGCTCTTGGCACGGTAAATGCTACACGAGCATCTCCGAAAGATCCTAATGGACCTCCATGCCTTATCTTGCCTGTTGACTTGTGGTAGTTCCTCTTTACGTGGAATCTTTTTATGACGCCCGCCCAGCCCTTGCCTTTTGATATCGATGTTACATCAATATATTCTCCAGCTTTAAAGATATCGCTCGCTTTTACCTCCTTGCCGAGGAATTTGAGCGCGTTGTTGAATTTTTCCTCTATGTTGGAGCCGCTTATAGAAGCCTCGAACCTCATAGGATGCTTCTGCTCTATTACGGAATCTGGATAGGCGACAAGCAGGAGCGAAAGATCTGAAAACTCGTTGAGCTTGCCCTTCATCGCATCGAGCTTCTTCTCGTCGTTCTCGAGCTTCTTTATCTTGAGCTTTTCGGCTATGCTCCTATTATAGAATTCTGTTGAAGCCTCATTATAGCCGTCGAGCTTGTTTTTAGAGTAGAATCTTACACCATAAGCCTCTATTTTAGGTAGCTCTACAACAGTGCATGGAACCGCTATCTCCATTCCCTTTGAGGGTGATGATGTATCGTCAATCATCATAAGATGGGTTGTACCAGCTTTAAAGCCTACTATATTATCGAGCACCGGCTCTTTTGAGCTGAGCTCTGGATGACTGCGTATTCTAGGCATACGCTTTTTAGCACGTCTATGAGGCCAATATTGTAGTGAACCATGTCTCATACAAAACACTTTGTTAAATATTTTAATATCTAATATTCATCATTTTGTTTATTTTGTTTTTTATATCTTTTTCTTGTAATTTTTATTATGTAATTTAATTTGTTTGTAATATTAATGATATTATATAATATGTTTATGTAATATGTATATAATATATTATTGCAGATATTAATTATCGTAGATATTAAAGTCTACTCTAATCAAATACGACGAAAATCTAAAATCTTGCAATAAGATTGTATAATATTCTATATCAAATACTATTTATATTTTACTATTGGCCCACTATTATAGGAAGTGTGCTAATATCTAAAGCAGATTATAACAGTTTATACTTAATTTTAATCCTAAAATTATACAAGCAAAATATTTAATTTATAGTATATATTTTATTTATTATAATTTAAAAGTTTACATTTTTATATTTTACTCACATCCTCTATAACATGGAGCTCTCTAAATAGCAGGTTTAGCGACGCCCTCAATGCGGTCATATCATTTGAATTAATATTGAATATAAAATTATTATTATCTTCAGCAATTTCAATAACGCTTCTTTTATATTCATGCAGATTTCCAATTATCTTTTTATAATCAATAGTTTTTGGAATTTTTATTACCGCAGAATAATTTTTTTGATTATTATCTTCTTTTATTTTATCATTTGATTTATTCATTAACCCACTATATTAGAAAATTCAGCTTAGATTTATAGACTAAAGTTCTCTACACTCTGTTCACTTTCAGAATACATTTTTCTTTCTTCTTTAGAAAGCTTTTTTCCCTTGAACCTATTTATTATTTCTGACACTTTATATTTTAAATTCGCATTAATATCAAAATCCGAAGAAATCCCATACTTTATTCCTAATCCCAAAACTATAAAAATTACAATCTCTGCACCTTTATCCTTAAGTTTGTGGAATAAAACCTGTGCGGTAGAGCCACTTGTTGAAACATTATCCATAACTATAATATTCTTTTGATACACCTCCCCAATAACTTCTAAACTTTCTTCATTTACTTTTATTCTTTCTTCTCTTCTCATAATTTCATGTAGAGGTTTGGTCTCTTTTGTCCTCCGTATCAAATTAAAATCCGCTTTTAAATTTGTAGCTTTACTTAGTTCATATGTTAGTCTTTTCATATTTTCATTTAAAGCTCCTGTATGCGTAGGTACTAGGGAAATAAGATCAAATTGTATGTCTCCCTTACATCTGTTTTCGTAAAAAATTTTAATTTTATTAAAGAAATATTCTTGATGTTCGCCATCTTTATAAAATTGAAATGATTTTTTGCTTACGTAAGGATTATTGTTTTCATTTCTTAAAGAGTAATGCTCGATACCAAATATTGGAACCGGTACTTTTCTATCTTTATCGTATATGCTTGCTCTATAAAAAATTTCTACATCCATTAAATCATCAATGATTTTAATTTATAATTATAAATATGACTAATCAATTCATTAGGACTATTAATACTAATTGCACCATATTTATTAACAGCATCTATGAGCCCATCTTGTGGTGTTATATCAGGATCTAATTTTGGGCAAAAGAGTGGTTTCATCTGCAAATGTGTAATCCTTGCTTGCACTACCCCTCCTCCTTTTTTTTCTGCAGCAACCAGGAACACCGCATCTGATAGTCCAGAAGTAATCCTATTCCTTTGTAGATATGAAATTCTAGAACCACTAAATGTAGGTAAATGTTCGCTTATTAGTAAGCCATTATTCCTTATTATACTATCAAACAAGTATTCATTTTCACGAGGGAAGTAATGGAAGAACCCAGAGCCTAAAACACTTATTGTCTTTTTGTTTTCAGATTCTAATGCTCCGGTATGTGCTTTTGTATCCACACCTCTAGCACCACCACTAACAATAGTTATATTTTTATTTGATAATTCTAAACCAAAATTATAAGCAATCTCTAAAGCTTTCTGTGAAGCATTTCTCGCACCAACTATTGCGATTTTTTTCCCTGTATTTAATAGCTCAATATTACCCTTAACAAATAGTGTTAATGGCGGGGATGGAATATATTTTAATTTTTCAGGATATAAATTATCTAACATAGGTATTATAGTTATCTGGTTTCTTTTACATTCATCTATTATTTTATAGAAAGGCTCTTCATTTGCTTCTTTAATTTTTTTAAAATTATCAAGAATTTTAGTTGTAAAATAAGAGTTTGATTTTAGTTCTAAATTATCGGCGTTAAATAAAGAATCGAGGCCCCCAAAATTCTCCAATATCTTTTTGATCCTTGTCGGTCCTAAACCATTTTTAACTTGCGTTAATTTTAACCACTTTACTAAATTATCATCACTAAAATTCTGCATCACAAAATCTCCAATTGTTAAAGTTTATTATAATTATATAATACTAAATATATAATACTAAAAGATTTATAAGACATTATTATACTTAGTGTTTTATAAAAATTATAAAGAAATAAATATTATATAACTTGCATAAATTTTCTTTTTATGATTTTGTAGTTTATAATTAGTGTTATTTATAAGAATTTATAAAAAGAACTATTAACGGGTTATTGCAAAGGTTTTGACCTTTTCATATAACTCTCTTGCCTCTTTATTCTTCTCAAAGTGCTCTCGTATCGGCTTTATCTCGTTTTCCATTTTTTTT
>Ga0080003_1000979_pt1 | contig 16620 bp, 12 predicted proteins | sample JossMetagenome_FD_69206 | JGI IMG/M metagenome (GOLD analysis project Ga0080003, IMG submission 69206) | Hot spring microbial communities from Joseph's Coat, Yellowstone National Park, USA - JC2_E (SPADES assembly) (version 2) | ecosystem: Environmental > Aquatic > Thermal springs > Hot (42-90C)...
ACTGTGGGTTGTGGCGTTTTGTCTATGGTGAATGCATGGAATCAAAGCTATGCAGTGAAGCCGCTAGGATCTTCATGGATGAGCTCAAGAACCACGGGTGTTTTAACCATGCACCGCACTGAGTGCTTCGTTGCCTCGACCGTGGGTGGGTTTAAAATCATCAACGGGCCGCCTAACAAGGGCAAAGGCCTGATGGATAGAAAGGAGGACCTGGAACCAAGCAACGAAACCTCCCCGCCCAATCCCACCCAGGCGGGGAGGATAGAAACATGTAGTGAGTTGATGAACCAAGCGATGGAGTGTCTGAGCAAAAATGACGTGGGTTGCGTAATGGAGATCCTCAAGGAATTAGTGAGAAATAAATGCCATGATGGTAGGTACTCGGGCACTGCGGAGGGTGTTGTGGAGTTGGTGCACGATTTATGGCGTATCTGTAGCGATGAGAGTAGATGCGATATCCTGAGATCGCTGAGGAGCCTTGGTGTTTCGAGGAATTGGTTAATGAGAGCTCTGAACATTAACTCGAAAACATTCAATAATCGCCTCACCAAGTGCAACATTGAGTGGGAGGGTAGGGAAAGTAAGAGTGACGTTGTTAAGGAGGTAATGAAGGCTCTCAGGAAGTCGGGTTGGGATGAGTTGGTTATGTGCGAGGAAATGTGGAGATTCGTCGGCGTGAACATCAACGAGTTCAGGAGACACGGCATCGAACCATGTGGCTGGATTCCTGCGCAGGTGGATAGCGTCTACCTCATGGGTATGGCATTAACAGACTTAAGCATCCGTAAGGTCAGGGCCAGGAGTAGTGAGTATATCAAGGCATCGTTAAACACCACGAATGTGATAGATGCAATATTCTTCCCAGAATTACTGCGGGCAATAGGAACGCCAAGCGTAACGCTGAGCTGGAGCAATGGTACACCGAAACGACGTGGAAGAAACAGCATAGTAGCCGTTGAATACTACGTATACCTCCGCACAGATGAGTGGCCAAGCTATGAGGAATTGATCGAGCAAGTAAGGACGCTGAAGCCGGAGGATGTACCGAGGCTAACTGCCGGGGCAATCGATGGAGATGGCATGATTAAATACCTCTTCTCTAGGTCAATACCATACGTAATAATTTCAGCATGCAGAACCTGCAGGAAGAAGGTGTTCCTGGATACGCTAAGGGAGGCATTGGAGAAAATAGAAGTTGAAGGGAAAATATACGAGGAAGAACATGTTGCTAGGCTGCATATTTACGGTAAAGATGCGATTGCATTACTCGAGCAAGTAACCCCCTTCATGCACCACCCATTACGTCAACTAAGAGCCGAATCAATACTAAAATACCACAACAACGAGTTAACTAAGGAAAAATTCAAACACCTCTATAGACAAACAATGTACGAGGACAAAGACGACCCAAAGAGGAACCACGCCCTTGATGTCCTCACCCAAGCGGCCCCACAAACCACAACCATAAAGAAAAACTTATAACCCAACCATAATAAGGAATTATACGGCCGCCGTAGCTCAGTCCTGGGAGAGCGACCGGCTGAAGTATGGTGTTTCAGATACCGGTAGGTCCCGGGTTCAAATCCCGGCGGCGGCACCAGGATGTTGTTTTGTATTCCGTGTTTTGTGTTTAGTATTTATTTTGTTCTCTATGAGGTGCGGGTTTGTGGGGTTGCCTAACGAGGGCTTTTAGGCCATGATTGTGCTTGATGTTTGTTTTTGTGCTTGTTCATTGTTTTATGCCGAGTTTCTCGGCGATTGTTTCTTTCAATACATCGAGTAAAGAGCCTTCTTGGGCACCGTAATCCTCGTATTCGGGACTAAATGTGATGGAGGAGGGGCTTGGTGATGACGTACTTAAACGACTCATCATTTAAGCCAATAACATGCCCCGTATGCCTCAAGGAGCAATCCACCGTTAGTGACTCCACTAATGCTGGTGTTGATGGGGTCTTCGTTATACCCGGCCAGGGAGGTTAGGTTGCTTAATTCTACGCCCACTATACGCAATGCATGTGTGGCATTGATGGGTTTGGCACAATACTTAAGAGTGCTTGGTAATTGCTGGGTTGTGCCTGCCGGACCTAGGCTTGTGTTTGTGGTCTTGGTGGTATTATTGATTGTGGTGTTGGTGATTGTGGGTGCGGTAACCAAGGCGCAAACAAGCCAATCCTATACGCAGGTAATCATGAATCTACTCAATGGTCAGCAGTACTTCGGTGCGCCTCATGTGTACCAGGGTGACTATTACGGTAAACCAACAAGCCGGTGGCCGGTGTACTATGGGCCGAACAACGCGAGCCAGTACTGGAGCCGAGGTCATATCGTCAGTAACCAGCCCGTGCTTGAGTTAGTCCCAGCCCCATCCTCGCTCTTACCCTTGACGGTCTCGGGCGCCATGTTTTGGCAGGAGGAGTACTACAATGGGTCTTTGGTGAGGATAACAATCATCGTCACGTACTCCAACTGGTCTATACCCTTCACCAGCATCATATACCTATTCCTAAAGCCAACAATGTGGGGCATAAGTCCTAGATACAACTACTCAATACCATACACATCATCATGGAGAGGCTGGGATTCATGTTATGGACCACCATTTCTTAAGGGTGATACTATACTGCCCCAGAGCTCAACGCCATACATCGTGGTTTGGTGGGTCCCGCTCTTGCAGGTTGGGGTATCCTTATACGGTACCACTGGGCAGTGGGATGTGATGATTGCGAGTAACACCAACAGTAGTAACCCGTGCTCATACCTTAGCTATACCGGTATTGGCACCGGGTACTTTAAGCCTAAACCAGGCGATTGGATAAAGATAACAGTGACCTATGACCCAAGCACGAACATACTTAGTGGCGTAGCCTATGACATGAACCACACGGGTTGGAAGGCAAGCTTCACGCTGTACCTAGACGGCTACTACAAACCACCGAGCAGTGGCACTTACGTGTTCGGCGTAGGCGCAAACGGACCCGCTGCTAATGTGGCTTTACTGTATATGGCAATGACAATGAAGCCAGCACCCCCACCCAGTCTAGCACCCGGGATTGTTGTGGTGGTATTGATCGTTGTGGCGGTAGTGTTGATTATTGCGGCGGCGATATTGATTACCGTGCTACGAATGATTAAACGCAGTGAGCGGTAGGATGTACTCTAAAAATTAACTTGAAGTATTGTATGCCTGTTGTGGAACGATAAAATTGGAAAAGATGAACAGGCAACATTTATTACGTACTGTGGGTAATCAGGGTTTATCCTTTCAAATAGGGTGGTCACATTTTGTGTATTGGTGGAGTCGTGATAGGACTTCGTTGATTATGTAGGTGGTGGGTTAGAGGTTGTGGCTGTCCTTTATTGAATTGATTAAAAATCGCACCGTGCCGTTAGCTGGCGGCTCCTCGCCTTGAATGGCGAGGGTTCTGCGCCCACTGGGGTTACCGCTCATACTTCGGGAGCCCCTCACGGGTGTGGCATCACTGCTCAGTCCCCGCCGCCAGCCTCGGGGAGGCGTGGGTTCATCGGCTGTTAACCTCGCCCACACCCAACTCCAGGATAATACTGAGGCAAAAAGCTTATAAATTTTTTGCTCAATTGCTTTCTTGGTGTTGGTATGGGTTTGGTGGCTGTCTTTAGGGCCAGGCTTTCGAGTCATGGTGGTGGGAGGTTGATAATATATGTACCAAAGGAGCTCCAGCCAAGGCTTAGGGAGTACTATGAGGGGGGTGTTGAGTTTGTCGTCCACCTTTACACTGAGGATTGAGGAGGGATTCAGGGTATTAACACTCCGGTACCCAATAACGGATGACGTTAGGGAGTTCATTGAGGAGTACAGGGCATTGGCAACGCACCTCTACTGGTGCAGGAGGCTCGGGCTTGAGCCCGATGAGGAAGTTATTGAAAAGCTTTGGGAGAGGGTTCCGAGCTACTGGAGGTGGCACTTGGTAAATCCAAGAGACCCCATGTACCTGTTTAAAGGAGTCGAGAAAACCCCGATGCCTCACAGGACCATCCTCAAGCTACCACTTGTAGATGCCCTTCACGAGAATAAGGGGGCTTATATAAAGGATGGTAGGCTCATTCTGAGACTTAACAGAAGGCTTGAGCTCGAAATTTACGAGAGGGCTTTGGAGTGGCTTGAGAAGAGACTTGCCGAGAAGCCTGATAAGAAGTTTGTTAGGGTGTTTGAGAGGGATGGTAAGTTAGTTGTCCAAATCGTTCTCCACAAAATTAACAAGGTTGAGATACCTAAAGACCCACTGCTTGTTGTTGTGGACATTAACAGCTCGTACGGGGTGGTTGTGCACTTCTGGGATGGGAAACTAATCAAAACCATGAAGTTCAGACCCCCGAATAGGGGGAATAGGTGGAGGCACGTGAGGGATTTGATGTCTCATAGGGACATGCTCTACAACCAGGGCTGTTTGTCCCAGAGACAAATCAACGTATACGACTCCTTAATCAGGCTAACACTGAGGGGCTCCATGAAGGGGTGGGTGCAGCAGTCTGTTGCGAGGATTGTTAAGAGGGTTAGGAGGATGGCTAGGAGGCGTGGGAAGGAGTCCCTGGTCATGGTTGATAAGCCAAGCTATGACTCAATCCATGGAACGCCCCTACAGAGGACGCTGTACAGCTTCACTAAGTACCTGGAGAACTCGCTATCGTGGTACGGTATTTACTGGGTGGAGAAGAGGCTGTATAGTAGCAAGTGCCCAGTCTGCGGGGGTAAAATGGTGATGATTAAGAGGACGAGGAGAACCAGGATAATGAAGTGCGTAAAATGCGGGTTCAAGGAGGAAAGGGACAACATCCCATTGCACTGGGCAATAAAACACCTCACCACCCTAAAGGGCAAAGCATCCAACCACCAACCAACATCAAGCCCATGACACCCTTTTAAATAAAAACACTTCCACCCCTAAAAGGAGCGAGACTTCATATATTTTGTGAGGAGGATTGTGACGAACGCGCTCAAGGCTGTGATGATTATATTCTTCACCATTAAGGCGTTCAGGATCGTCACTGCTAGAGAGATGGCAATAGCGAGTGATGGTGGGATTAGGAGCTTGGTTCTTGATTTACGGTCAATGTTCCCGAGCCTAAGAACGACCTCGCTGTTCACCATTATTATAAAAAATAAAGGACTTAAAAGTCTTCCTTTAGGAAATTTTTGGTCAGTATTATGGCATCGTTTAGATTTATTTCCTCTGTATACGTCCAACCCTCATCATCAACGATAAGGACCGTGCTTATTGCATTAACTTTTACTTAGTGGTAATATTGCCGAGCCTAAATTCTCGGAGATAGTCATGAATGAGCAGTGCCAGGAATAGGCATTATTGTGGGTATGAGCCCTGCGTAAGTGGCGCTATAGAGTTTACCCGAATTTATAAGGATGTACCCACCATAAGGTTTCGATGTCTGTTTGTTCTTGCAATTTCATTTCATTTACGGTTAAGTGTAGAGGACTTTGGTTAATTCGTGGAAATGCTTTAATGCCTGCCTTATTTTTCGCTGATTGATGCGTTGGTGGGAGTTGACTTGGCCTGAGTTTGAGGGTGTTGATAAGACGGTTGCTTTGTTGCCTACGGGTATTGTGGAGGCTCATGGTCCTCACCTGCCGCTTGGTACTGACGCACTCATGGCTACGTACATAGCGGAGGAGGCTGCCAAGAGGACTAACGCATTGTTGCTTCCCACTGTTTGGTATGGTAATACTTACGTCCTCGATAAGTTCCCCGGTACGATATCCATAAGTAACGAGACGCTTTACAGGTTTTATCGGGACATATTTAGGGAGGTTGCTAGGAATGGTGTTAAGTACCTGGTTGTTGTGAATGGGCATGGTGGGAATGTCGATGCCCTGAGCATGGCTGCCAAGGACGTGGCCAGGGAAACAAACCTCGTGATAATAATCATTAATTGGTGGATTGACCTGGCTAAGGAGGCTAGGAGGAGGGTTCTGGAGACGCCTGAGGGTCATGCGGCTGAGGATGAGACTAGTGAGGTTTGGGCTGCCTACCCACACCTAGTTAAGTCCGTACCCAGGGATGGTTCTGCCGATGAGTGGGTTGAGGCTAGGTTCAGGATATATGGTAAGGAGGTTTACGCTATGGAGTACACAAAGGCTGTGCAGGGTTACCCGTCGAGGGCTGATCAGGAGAAGGGTAAGGCGATACTTGAGGCTGCGGTTAACGAGCTTGTTCAGTTGATAAATGATTTGAGGAGTGGTAAATTACCCATGACGAAGATTAGATGAATGAGTAGATTACGGTATTAAATTTTCATTTCATTCAGTCATTGATTATTGCCTGGACAGGGGGTTGATTATTAGTTTTGTCTATGGATGGGTGATTTGGTTTTTATATGGGTTGTTTTTGATATCGATTGTGCCCAATTGGGATAGGGATGTTTGGTTGTTGCTTGCTTCTAGGGGTGTGAGGAGTATTGCCGGTGGTGCACTTGGCGTAATTACTGGGCTTTACCTGTATTACTACCTACATCTCTCCCTGACTGCCGTTGGTATTTTCTTCGGCGTTGGTGCCTTCACAGCGCCACTTATGTCGCTGTTATTTGGTAGGTTGGGTGATAGGTATAGTAGGAAGGCGATCCTACTCCTCACACTGTCTTTTCTGCCAATAGCCACGGCAATACTACTACTCACCAATTATTACCCATTATTACTTCTCGCAGCTGCCCTCGGTGGCTTTGGGACTGCTGGGGCTTTGGCTAGTGGTAGTGTTGGTGCGGTTGCTGCACCAGTTCAAACAGCTATACTTGCCGATAAGACTGAGGGTCTCGACAGGTCCATGGTTTATGCCGTGTTTAACCTAGTCTCTGGCGTGTCATCGGCGATTGGTGCATTACTTGCAAACCTGAGTTATAGGGAGGCCTTTTACATAGCTTTGACTCTCTCTGCCGTGAGTTTCTTCATAGTACTGCCTATCAGGGATGAACGTGTGGTTAGGAGTAATCGTAGGGTCGATGATCCAGGTGGTAATGCTAAGGCGGAGACTGTTGTTAGGCGTGATTTGACGTATATAAGGAGGTTTGCTGTGGTTGGTGCACTGAACGGTACAGCTCAGGGTTTGGTGACGCCGTTCCTGCCGATAATATTTAGGCAAGTGCTTCATGTTAGTAATGGTGTGGTTGGTGACATATTCTTCATAGGTGGTGTTGCGGCTGCCCTGGCCTCATTAACGGCGCCCTATTTCTCGAGGATGCTTGGGCTTAGGGATGCGATAATACTCCCGAGGATCATATCCACGGCAGCCCTGATATTGATACCATTCTCCACATCATTGTCCATTGCTGTGATCACGTACATCATTTATGTGATGTTTAGGGTATCCTCGCTGGCTCCGCAGCAGGCTTTGATGATGGAGCTTGTGGGTAGGGGTAGTAGGTCCACGGTCTCTGGCGTTAATCAAGCCGCCAGGTTATTACCCTCAGCCGCAGCAACGACATCCTCCGGCGTAATGCTCGATTACCTACCAATACCTGTGCCGTTCAGTATCGCCTTCGTAATAAACGTACTAAACATAATACTATATAGAAAATACTTCCCAAACCCAAGACCCCTCCACGGCGGTGTCACAGTCATGGAGTAATCAATATCCCAGGATGACGTAGCCCTAGCATGCGCTGATCCGCCCAATTACATTGGAGAGGAGGTCAGCGATGTATAGAAACAGGTTAAGCCTAGACGAATTCAAGAGACCCTATGGTATGTATAAGAAGTCTTGTTTTCTAAATTTCCGAAAACCGTGAGGTCCTATAGATTAATGGCTAGTCCACGACCTCTTGATGATTTAGAAATTCGTAATTTTCATAAATTTAGGAAAAACTCGGTGCTTACCCACATCATGAGCTTCCCGCAACTTATCCATTAGTTTGGGTTTGTTATTCCATGACCTCGGTTGCCCTTACCTCAATGTTTAATGCCTTGGCTAGTTCAAGGGCTCTCCTCCTGACTACTGGTCCTACGATTAGTAGCTTCGGCTTAACCTTATTCACTCTCTCGTAGAGTATTCCCTCCCTGGCTAGTTCGGCTACGTCACCTCTGTCAATGCTTGCCTTGTACTCGATGAGTATGTGTTCGTTATCCCTAATTAGTACGTCCACATCGATGACTGATGGGTAGCCGAATACCACACCCTCGTTGTCGTAATATGTCCAACGCCTGACTTCGTAGGCCTTGAGTAGGTCCTCGATTAGGTACTTAATGGCGTCCCTGAATATATCCTCGGTGTAAATGCCGTACCTATACCCAAGGGCTGTTATTGATGCTGCCAACTTCTCATGACTCCTCTGCAGGGCTAATATGGCCTCTCCCTGCTTCGCCACCTGTTCCTGTAATTTAGCTACCTGCTCCTGCAGCTTAACCATTTGCTCCTGTAGGGACTTTATTGCCTTGAGTATTTCATCAATGCCTAGTAGGCCCGTTACGGCTAGCCTAAACTCCTCATCCTCCTTAAGCAACCTGAGCAGCTCCTTCCTTAGGTCCACGCCCATAGGTCCTCCTTATTATTATTATCTCTAGGCAGGATCACTTTTTAAACACCTCTCTAGGACATATTCGCGTGGTTTCCTGGGAGTTGGTTTTTAGGGCCTCGGTATTCATAGCCGAGGAGATGGGTGTTGCCCTTCGTAGGTCGGCCTTTTCGCCAAACATCCGTGAGAGGATGGACCATAGTTGCGCCATTGTTGATTCCGAGGGTAATGTTGTTGCCCAGGCGGAGCACATACCTGTTCATCTCGGTTCCTTCAGGGTTGGGGTTAGGAACCTACTCAATTGGCTTGATAGGGAGGGTGTTGAGTTGGGCCCTGGCGACGTTATCGTGCTTAATGACCCGTACATATCGGGTACGCACCTTAATGATGTGATGGTTATGGAGCCCATATACGTTGAGGGTAGGTTGGTGGGTTACGTTGTCAATAAGGCTCACCATGTTGATGTTGGTGGCCCCGTACCCGGCAGCATTAATCCTAACGCTAGGACTATCTACGAGGAGGGTCTTGTCATACCGCCAGTCAAGCTTGTTAGGGGTGGTGCCTTGGACCGTGACTTATTGAATGTGATCCTTAGTAACTTCAAGACGCCTGAGACCGCCATGGGCGATTTAACGGCCCAACTGTCAGCCAATAGGGTTGGTGTTGCCAGGGTTAGGGAGTTGATGGGTAGGTACGGTGTTGGGGAGGTGTTGGAGGCTTGGCGTGAGGGTATTGAGTATGGTAGGAGGTTGGCCCTGCTTGAGACCTCGAAGTGGCCCGAGGGTTATTACGAGGCTGTGGATTACATGGAGCTTGGTGAGGAGTTACTGCCGATACGGGTCAAGGTGGGCATTAAGGAGGGCTTGATAAGCGCTGATTTCGCAGGTACTCACGGGCAGGTTGAGGCACCAATAAACGCGGTGCTTGGTGTCACGTTTTCTGCCGTGTCCTTCGTGATTAGGTCATTAATTAGTGGTGACATACCCACCAACGAGGGCTTCTACAGCATAATCAACGTCAACGCGCCCGAGGGTACCCTGGTGAACCCAAGGAAGCCGGCGCCGGTTAGTGGTGGTAATGTGGAGACGAGCCAGAGGATAGCCGACGTGGTCTTTAGGGCATTGGCTTCGGCATTGCCCAACAAGGTACCTGCGGCTGGCTCCGGTACCATGATGAACATCATGGTTGGTGGTTCACTGCCTAATGGCGGTTATTGGGCTTATTACGAAACGGTTGGCGGTGGTACAGGCGGTAGGCCCGGTAAGCCCGGTGTCTCTGGTGTTCATGTTAACATGACCAATACCCTAAACACCCCAATAGAGATTGCCGAGAGGCAATACCCTATATTGTTCACGGCGTACAGGATTAGGGAGGGGAGCGGTGGTGCTGGTAGGTACAAGGGCGGTGATGGGATAATAAGGGCATTCAAGGTCCTTGCACCGGCCAGGTTGTCGATAATGGCTGAACGCTTTAGGACAAGGCCCTGGGGACTTAACGGGGGTGGGGATGGGGCGCCAGGTGGTGTTACGGTGGTTAGGTCGGACGGTCGTGTGGAGAAATTACCCAGCAAGTTCACTATCGATTTGAACACGGGTGATGAAGTTGTAATCGAAACTCCAGGAGGTGGTGGGTATGGTAGTTAATATATTTTATTGTCATATTAGATTTTAGATTTCAGAGATTTCTGAATGGTTAGTCTTATCGTAGGTTATGATATATTGTGAGGTTTATTGTTTCGCATTATTTTAACTGCTTCATTAATTAAGTTACTACGGTTTTAATGAGTGGATATAATGTATAGTAAGTTTGGTTTCGTTGATAGGCCGCTTAATCCATCGGGAGTGCCGCCTATTGAGCGTAGGTACTCGCCTGTTGGTTTTGAGGGTGAGCTTGTTAGGGTTAGGTCTGCGATTAACTCCTTCCTCAGGGGTAGTGATAATATTGCTGTGGTTGTGGTTGGTCAGTATGGTTGGGGTAAGAGTGAGTTTCTTGATGCAATTGAGGCTGAGGCGTATAGGCTTGGTTTGAGAACCCTCAGGCTACCGCTTACCTTTGGTCTTGATATTGGTACCGTCATTAACTCCCTGCTCAAGGTTCGTGGCGAATCCATGGAGCCCATACTGCTGCTTATTGATGAGGCTGATGAGGTTAGTAGGGTTGTGGAGCTTAGTAATGCGTTGAACCCAGGTGATGCGGGTAGGGTTAGGGACATGGTCATTAGGCTTGGTTCCCTGATCAGGGCTTTGATAGAGCCAAGGAACTATAGGGATGTGCTTGGTGTTGATCCAAGGAGGTTGGGTAGGGTCATGCTTATCCTGGCGTTCACGCCCCAGCTTTACTACAACATTCTCAGGAACATGGTGCCCGACGTCTTCGATATAACGAGGGGTAGGGTTTACGCCGAGATAGTCCTTGACGAGAGGATGCCGCTATGGCTTTATGAGGCCATGCTGACCCAGAGATTCAACGCCTACTCAACCAATGAGAGACTTGAGCTTATAAGGAAGGGGTTGATGAATCCGTTATATCCATTAAAGCGTGAGTACTTAGCCACGTTGTACGAGCTTGTGGCCAACACAGAGGGTGGTAAGGCATCACCGAGGGCTCTTGTGAAGTTCACATCAAAGCTTCTGGATTTTCTTGTTGATAGGGGTGAGGAGCTAAATTATGGTGCATTCGAGGAGTTCCTAAGAATGGAGGTCTCCACCGGCGAGTTAAAGGCATCCCTTGATGCGTTAGGTGAGGGACCAAGTGATGACAAGAGCCAAAGGGTCTTCAAGGCATTACTACTGTCTGGCACTCCAAGGACTATTAATGAACTGAACTCAGAGCTTGGTTTTGACTCTACCCCCGTCGTGAACGCATTAGTTAAGGCTGGCCTTGCCGAGGAGGTTCAGGTTGTTAGGGTTAGGTTGGATGCTGAGGCATTGGATAGGATAAATAGTGAGTTGGTGAGACTAGGCATGGCACCCATTGAGGGCGACTTGAGGGATATCTCGATTAGTTATGGTTCGTATTACACGGCATATGAGGATGGCCCAATGATATACATAATCCTACCCAGCAATGCCAAGGCCGACTTTACGAACGTTATTAGGGCATTTCAAGCATCTCCACGCCTCCATAGGTTGTTAGTCTTTGGTAGGGAGCTTGAGGAGGTTGTTAGGGCTAGGGAGGAGGTTAGTAAGGCCATTGGGATCTTCAACTCATTCCATGAGGAGTTGGCTGCAGAGGTCGTTAGGGCTGCCGTGAACTTCCAATCAACGTTATACCCGGTGCTCCAGAATACCTGGGCTACGGTTTATGAGGGTCCTCTCGATGCTAGGCTTGGGGTTGTGGTTGGTCTTGATGTTGACATTAATCAATTGGTTAGGTTCCTGGGTAAGGTGATTAATGAGGGTGTCATCACGATTAACGGTCAGGAGAGAGTGCTGGATGCTCTGCTCGTTGTGGTTGCTTCGAGGTCGTTATTGACCAATGACATTATTAAGAGTGTTAGCGGCGTTTTAGGTAGCTTGTCCTGGAAGGTGGTTTTGGGCCCGGTCGGTGAGTTTGTTTACTTCTCCGTGTTTGGTTCTGACGATGTCGACGCTCTTAGGTCGATAATCATAGGGTCTAGGCTTGAGAGGGTGGATAGGGTTCCTAGGGAGTATGCTGTATTCCTTGAGAAACTGAATGAATACAGAAACGAGGTATCAGCGTTTAGGGATAAGGTTAGGCAGAGGATTCTTAGGTACACAATGGCCATTAGGCGTGGTGCCAAGGAGTCCAAGGAGTCCGTGATTAGGCACATAGTGGAGGCTTGGGTTAAGGGCGAGGACCTAAGTGACCAACCTGAGGTGTTTAGGGATGAGAGCGGTAAGGCTAGGGTGAGCGCTGTCGAGGAGAGCTTCATAAACTACCTCAGGTCGCTTGGAAAGCGCAGTTTCACATCGAAGGAGCTTGAGTACCTAATAAGGAGGCTATACCCAACGCACCTATGGAGGGAGTTCAGGGAGGGCGACTTGATAAGGCTATTGAGCTTAAGGGGGTTACTACTGCCGGTCAATGCTGAGTTCACGGAATACGCACCATACGACCCGGAGATCGTGCCTCAAGTCCTCAAGATTCTCGAGGAGCACCTAGCAAGTATTAATGAGGCTGTTTCGAAACCGCTCACAATAAGTGTGGATAAGCTTAGTGAGAGGATTGAGGTTAAACCCGGCATTAATATTCAGGGTAACGACTGTGAGAAGCGCCTATCGCTGCTTAGGGCTGTTCCGGAGACATCCAGTGATTTCCTTAGGAGGTACTCATCATTCATGCTATGTGTTGATGCGTTGAGGGATGAGGTTGGGCAAAGGCTTGAGGAGTTGAACAACGACCTGGCAACCATATCAACGCAACTTAATAGCGTGGTTAATGACGTAGTGGGTAAGCTCGGCGAAATCAAGAGCAGCCTAGGCAATACCCTACCGAGAATATCGGCCGAGATCAGTGATAGGGTGGATAACATGTTGGGTAGGATCAAGTCATACCTAGCGAGGATCAATGGTCTCGAGCTGGACAATCTCAGGGAGAGCCTACCAACGATACTCGAAGCAATAAATTCAGAAGCGGGCAAGGTGATCGAGTTGGTGAGTAAGGTGAGGAGTATTGAGGATAGGATTAGGGAGTACGAGGAGTTATCGACAGTACTATCTAACGCCTCGGTCATCACGAACCATAGGGTTGTCGTTATGGGCGTTGAGGACTTCGAAGAAGACATAGCACTACTACTGCGTACTGAATCAGCCGAGGCATTGGGTAGGTACTTGAATGAGCTTGAGCAGGTTATTGAGGCTAGGCGTAGGGAGTTAGGCGATGTGCTCAGTAATGCTAACTCCATAATTAATAGGTACGCCAGGATAACGGCTTGGTTAAAGAAGAGGAGTAGTAACAAGGTGGTTAGTAAGGTATTAAGTAACGGCGTTCCCGAAATACCGACCCCATCACCAAACCTTGATAATGCCAAGCACATAAGTGATGCTGTAAGGGAGGTTGATCACATCCTCGAGAGCATAGGTAAGGCACTTAATGTCCCCAGCAACCTAGTGATTAGTGTTGCATCACTAGGGCCTAACGTGGGTATTGATGAGGAGAACTTGGCCAAGGAGTTGGGTATCAGCATTGATGTTGTTGGCAAGTATCTCGAGGTTCTATGGAAGGCTGGTTTGATCGATAGGAGGTACGTAACATGAGGTGGTGATAGTGAAGGTCCTAGTCCTAGGTGTAAATAGGGGGTGCGTGGGGGATGAATTCTTCGTATGCGGTGGGAATTTGACCAACGCCGATGTGGTTATAGATCTCTCCAGCACATTGAAGAACCTAGACGTAGCGGCCCAATTAATAATTTCATCCAATCCTGAGGGGCTCGTTAGTATTAAGAGGCGTGTTGTTGGCGAGATCATGGTTGGCGGTGCGGTTTTGAGGACGTTGATCGGCCTCGGGGAGCTTGTTGGCGAGCCTGCAATAAGGGGTGTCAGGGGTGAGGTGTTCGGTGTTTCTGTGAATGGTAAGGTCGTGTTGTTCGCGAGACCATTAATGATAAACCTGATCCACAATAGGGAGCCACTGATTAATGAGATAAAGCTACTGCTCAACAATGCACCACCCAGCGTTAGTATTGACAGTGCGATTAATGAGCTAGTTTCGCTGGTGTTATCGGAGAGGCGTAGCAAGAGGGTTTCGAGGACATTGGCCTACCTGGAGGGTTTGTTACAGGATGGTGATGCCAGCAAATTACCGCCCTACATAATGGATATACTAACGTCAATAGGCGCCGTACGTGGCAACATCGTTGATAGAGGCTTGGTTGAGCGGTTGATTAATGAGGTTAGGGCTAGGGTGTACCCAAGGAGGGGTTAGGATGTTCAATGACGTGGTGATTAACCTACTCGAGCTCATGGAAACAAGGATAGCCCAGATTAGGGATAGGGCTTCCGAGATAGTTAAGGAGGCTGGCGAATTTGCAAACCAGGTGATCGAGGTATCACCAATCACTAAGCCGATTAGGTTCGTTGCCGTTGATTCAGGGTTTGCGGAAATCACGTACTTCGGCTTTAGGGTATCCGTAATAAACGTAGCCGTACTAATAAGTGCGGGGGGTAAAGGTAGGGTATTGACAATGTTCGAGCCAATACTCGGAGCCTCTGGTGAGGAGTTGGAGAGGGTTGCGCTTGATATGGAGGTTAGGTACGCATTGGATGCACTTAGGAAGTTTCACGTAAACCTCCTACTACTTGACGGTGCGGTGATTGGTAGGCGTGATATCGATAAGGTGGATGTACCGGTCCTAGCGCATGTTAAGGACGTTAGGATTAATAGGTACTCCCAATCCATCACCGAGCCTGGGTTCAGGGATTACATGAATAAGGCCCTACAGGTTATGGAAGAACCCCTAATAGCCCACGTAATCCTCGAGACCTACAGGTCCAGTAATAAAACTAGCAATAATGCATTGATTACAAAACCCTACGTGGTGGGTAAGGTCGGTGGTAGGGATGTTTATGGTTTCTACGTTCAATACATACCATCTGCACTACCAATATATGTGGAATACCTCGGTGACCCAAGCCTCATTAAGGACCTCATCTCAGCACTGGCACCACTATCCACAATGCCGAGGCTGGGTTACCCCGCACCATTGTATATAGTCGATAGGGTGGCCAGGGTTAATTCGGACTTTAGGGGCATGGTCAGGTTGATAATGGAGAAGTTGGGTGGTGACGTGTTAAGTGAGCTCAGGGGGATGTACCTAAGGATGAACCTTAATGATTACGTGAAGTCCAATTAAGGGTTTAATTATTTAATTTAAGATGGTGGAAGTAATGTGGCGTTCTTATTGAGCATATAAAATACAAATTCCGTAAAAACTGGCGGATTTCTCTGAAATATCTTTTGTGCTGTTAAACCGCACCGGAAATTTACGTTATAAATTATGGCAACATTGTACTGATAAGGCCATGTTAATTCATTAAGTGGTTCGATTGGGCCGATCAACGTAGCTACGTACTTTTTCATATTTAACTTCTTCATTGCACTATCGATGCTCTCTACATAACTCTTTCCCTTAATTAGTACAGGGCTTGTTGGCGATATGGCAAGGGGCATCCATGCGGTACTCCTTGTGCCATTGACCAGTACATTAACTCTGATTAGTAATGCAGGGAATTCGAAGATGCATTTAATCATTGTTCCGTTGTTTATATAAATGTCCCAAGTGTAGTTCATAAACACGAGCTTAACATTACTGTTATTCATCACAGAACTTACATTATACCAACCAGTACTGCCAAGATATTTCTCGAGGTACTCCCTAACAAAGTTAGGATTGATCCTAGAGCCTGCAAAATAGATTACTGTGAATTTGCTCGGCATTGTGAAATTATAAAATATAGTGACTACCTTGGTAATGGCCGTGGGCTTGCCTAACGTAGGTAGTGGGATTAGTGCAATGCGGTACATACCACGGGGGGTAAATGTATTAGACTTAGGCGAACCCACATATGTTGTTATGAATAACCAAGCCAAGTCATAAGTGCTTTCGCTGATGCCCGACAATTTGATTAAGTCTATGACCTGGGTTAAGACATTCATGCCCTTAACTATGGTAACGTTGTAATACTTATTCGCGACCAAAAAGCCGAAGAGATTCCAGTACCTGGTTATCTTCCCACTTGGTGAGACTGACCATGAAAAGTCATAACCAAGGCAGGGAGTACTAAGTATATTATCAGAGGAAATACTGGCATTAAGCGGCAGTAAGAAGCCTGGCGGCACATAAGCACTGGAGCTATCGACCTGGAGCTTGACTAATTGTAGTTTAACCATGACTGTGATAACCGTGCCGTTAGGTAACAAGGTCTTTACATAGTATGTACGCCAGGAATAACCAACTTTAACGTCACCGGCTAACGGCCCCTCCTCAAGTATAGCGCGTGGAGACACTACTATTGTTGTTAGACCAGATGGGGTTCTAACGCAGATTTTAAAATCGCTATATGGTTTAGCCATGATTACTACATTGGGCTTCAGAGCTACTAAGTACATTACTGCAAATGCGACCACTATTGCTGCAATTACGGTTAGGGCAATAATGAGGATAGC
>Ga0080003_1000980_pt1 | contig 16591 bp, 8 predicted proteins | sample JossMetagenome_FD_69206 | JGI IMG/M metagenome (GOLD analysis project Ga0080003, IMG submission 69206) | Hot spring microbial communities from Joseph's Coat, Yellowstone National Park, USA - JC2_E (SPADES assembly) (version 2) | ecosystem: Environmental > Aquatic > Thermal springs > Hot (42-90C)...
TATTGACAGCAAAATATATGTGATATCTATCTGACTTTGTTCGTTCAGTGTGATATTGTATCCCATACTTTTTTGCTCCTTTTTCTATCTTATCTCTTATAATCTCTTTACAAGCATTATCTACATCTATATCTATACAAAGGAGATAATACCCGGCTGGTTGCTTTCCTAAAAGAAAGCCATAACCATACTGTCCCGGGTTGCTCTCAAACTCAGTTAATATCTTGTCTTTAAGCTTTGTTGCGTCATATGTTTGTGTTTTTTCACCAAACCAAACCGGCGCTTTGAAAGCATTTTCACCTGTGATGTGAAACAGCATCACATTTTGACCGGCATTTGCTTTACTGTTGATGAATGATTTGAGAAGCTTGTTATTAGCTTTTACATTCTCAATCACTTCATCATGATTCTTCATAGTTTCAACAAGCTTTTTCATAGATCTATTACCTCCAGAAAAAGATTTTTGCTTTGAAAATACAAAGAGGGGTTAAAAGCTATTATTAAGCTTTTGAATAGACTTAGACTTTTACCTTGTTTGTGCTTGACAAAGTTGCCGATTTTTGCTATATTAATAATAGCAGTGTTTCGCATTTGAACCCTCAGTAATTTATTGAAGTCCTGGGCCCACCGGGACTTCTATTATTTATAATAGCAATCTAAATATCTTTTGTCAAGTAATTGATCTGAAACTATTCTATTACAAGGAAAAAATACCGCCGTTTAATCTGTAATAGGCTTTATGGTCTCTTATAAGCTATTACTAAAAACTATATGTAAGGAATTGTAAGGAATTGTAATAAATTAATGTAATGAAATGTAAGGATTTTTTCCTTACATTAATTTATTCGTATTATCAATAACTTAAGTGTAATTTACGATCTATATGTAAGGATTCGTTCCTTACATTTTTTTCTATGTATTTTCAATAACTTAAGCACGCATTTTTTGAATTGTAAGGTTGTTTAAAAATTTTTTCGCTATAAAAATAGAAAAAAAATAGTAATCTCATTCTCTTTTTTATCCTATATAATAAATAAAAAAAAATCCTTACATTCTTACAATTATTATTTATTTATTGATAGATATAGTAATTATATGTAAGGAATATGTAAGGAATATGTAAGGAATATGTAAGGAAATGGTAAGGAACTCTTACATCTTGATAATCAATGATTTGTTAATTCTCTTTTGTTTTAAAATCGTTGGAAAAATAAAAGTATATCGGATACCTTGAAAAAGCTTTTACAGCCACAGGGGGGGGGGGCTGTGTGGTTGTGGTTTTGTGATAATCCGAAAACGGGTTTTAAGCCCGTTTTCAAATAAAAAAAGCTTTTTACTTCCCCTTCAATTTGAGGTATTCACGAGATATATCCAAGCGTGAATGACCCAATTCCTCCGAGATGATAGCCTCACAAATTGCGTCCTTCTTTCTTACATCATCCAAAGCTTCTATAATATCCTTTGTACTTTTACCCCGTTCTTCCAGTATTCTTATGTAAAATTCAGCTTGTTCTACTCTTGGTAATTCTTTAATAACCTCATATGTGTTTTGAGCCCATTCATACCTGAAAGCGTGGCTACCATGGTAAGGTTCGCCAGCTTTTTTGCATGCTAGTTTCAATGCAGAATAATACTCATTCTTTCTAATCTCTGAAAAGCTTTTTTGTTCCAGGGCTTTATCTAAAACCTCTTTGTACTGCTTTACCTTTTCTAAGTCTTCCTTGAAATAGTCAAAATACACAGACCTATCACGACCGCCTTTTGATCTTTCAATAATTACCCTGTTATTCTCTTCATCTATCTTGATTTTCTTCACATCTCCAATCCTTGCTCCAGTGAGTCTTTGAAGCTGTGCAATAGCTTCTGCAACCTGGTTGATACGATGTAAGTTCTCAATAATCACATCAGGCCTATTATAACGATCGCAGTCTTGTTTCTCAGTGCCATTTGTCCAACGCATCCTGTTGTCAGCATTGAAGTGGCTCTTAATTTCAGGAACAATAGCACCTATAACCTTTTTAATCGCTGCTACGTGCTTTTGTAATGTTTTCTTTGCAAGCCCTTCATCATTCTTCTGTACTTCAAAGTAGTGATCTATACATTCAAAAAGTTGATCGGTGCTAAGCTTTCTAAAGTCCTTTTCATAGTTTATTCCATATTCTTCATGCAAGAAATCTCCAAATTTTCCCATCACTTCCTTGTATGTAGAGTATGTAGAGTATGAATATATAGCTTCCACTTCTCTATTCTTATTCTTCTCAAAGCTTTCTTGCATATCTAAATGCTTACTTTTACCGTTTCCAGCATCAAACAAAGCTTTTGCAGTCTCAATAAAGAAGTATTGAACCCTCTTATGTCTTCCTCTTTCTCTTCTTCTTTCTTTTCTCATATCAACCTCCTTGAAAAAGTTTTTTAGGCAGACTCCACCGGCTGGCAACTATGGCCAAGCTATTTTTAGACTTAACTGCATGCCTTTTTTTAAGTGGTGGCGCCTCCACTTTACCCGTTTCAAGAGCTCATCGCCCCCGCAACAGTCTATTTAGCCTGCCCCATTGCGTACGTCTAGGCAGAGGTAGGTTTTAAACTCTGTTCCCTACCAAACAGCTCCGCAACACAGGTAGATCAACGGCCTACCTACCCGCTCCAGCTCCTCCTTATGCATCAAGCTATAGGCTTTGCTGAAGCTTTATGGCAGAGGTCACCCCTAACTCAATTGCCTGGCTTGGAGATTACCAAGGCAAAGGCCGGCGAGATAGCCCCACCTCCCAAACGGGTCTAAGGGATTTAAAAAAGCTTTGCAATAAACATAGACTTTGCCCCTTGTAAAAATCCAGCGGTTTATTGCAAATCAAGGATTATAAGACAAATTATTAAACAGACCAAAAAGGTAAAAAAAAAGCAAAAACTAAGAAGGTATAAAACCTCTAAAATAAAAAATTACGTCTTCAAAGCTTTGTCTGTTAAGGCAGAAAATACACCTTTTAGATTGATAAAAAACATTTTGAAAAATTAAATAAATCACTCCTGTTATATGGGGCTTTATAATTTAAAATCTCCACTACTACGGCTTTTTACAGGGCAAAGCCAAGCCCAAAAATCAGTCCTCCTATACCAGTTCAATGTAAATCAATATATTTCTTTGCTTCATTTTGTCAATATTTTTGTTTTATTTTCTTCCTTACCACAACCTTAGAAAACGGCTCCCGCCGTTTTCGGATTATCACAATTTTCCCTATCGCTTTGTGTCCTAGTTAACGATTCAAACTTGCTCACTTCGTTCGCAAGCACTCACTTGCTACGCTACGCTTCGCTGCGTGAGTGATCCTATTCATCACAAAACCAACCACCAATAAGCTTATCCACTATTTTGTATAACATTATCAATCTCTTTAACAAGCTTATCAAACTCACTTAAATAATGTTCCACATCGTATATTTTTTGTTCTTCCCAATCAAACGTGTATTTATGCTTTCTCTTATTTCTAAAAACACATGAAACAATACTACCCTGCTCTATATTTACACCTTTAGCTTTTGCATCTTCTATAATGTTCTTTTCACCTTTTCCAACTTTTTTAGTTACCTTTAACAAATCATAAGCTTTTCCTAATGATATTAAATCTCTTATCTCTTTCTTATAGGCTTCTGCTTTACATGGATCTTCAATATATCGCTTTATATACTCTTCAACAAACTCAGTTTGAAGCCTACTTTTATCTCTGCCAGCGTATTTACTACCCTTCTTCACAACCTTATTGTCTGGCTTTATGATTATGTAGTTCTTCTTGTCAGATGCAAACATAATACAATCCTTATACTCAAGTTCTATATCAAAATTGATTTTGTTAAGTTCTTCTTTTAATCCTTTGTAGATCTCTTCACCATTTTTAGCACTAAAGAAGATCCCATCTGTATCACATTCTATAATGATGCCACCGTTACGCTCTACATAATCAATCATGAATTTCAAAATCTTACGACCATATGCTGTTACATATGCCGATGCTTTCATATCGTTGAATAAGTATCCACCTGTTCCATAAAAACCGTAAAGGGAGTTTATCAAAATTTTCAGTGCGGACTGTATCAAATCTGCTTCTTTATCACCTTGTTTTGCCTTAGCCTTTAGCTCTAATCTTAACTTTGTATAAGCTTTCAACATAACTAAACCAATCGTCTTTGTGTCTTTTCTGGAGTATATCTGATAGTTCATCATGATGTTCGGATATAACGACGCCACATCTATTTTGAAAACATTCTTATAAAGCCCTTTATTATTAATAACAAGCCCACCTTCGTAAGAAACCTTTTCATCTGCTATTAATGAGCTTTTATATTCATAATTATAAGCCCGTTCTAATATCCTCTCCCATATTGAAGCGGTAGATGATCTAAAAGCATCAAAGAATGTAATATCAAAAGGTATTATCGCCTTAATGTAATAATAACTTGGGGCTAATTTCTTAAATATCTCATAAGCTTCTCTTATATCTTCATCTAAATACTCATCAAAAAGCTTTCTATCATTCTTATATGCTTCTCTTATTTCATCTGCTCCTAATATTACTCTATCAGGTTTTGATATTTTAAAATGCCGTGAGACAGACTTTAGATCGTAGTTTTGGGCTGGTATTGATCTGGCAACATTATCATATTTGATTACCAAATGCATTGCATCTATAACTTCTATATATTTATCACATACCTTAATACAATAGCCTTGTTGTTGTTTCTCTCCAAGCTTCACACCCGCAATGTTATATTCCTTATCAAATATAAGCTTATTTTCTTTATCTTTAGCCTTTATCATTGGTAAATCAAAGTAATAAATGTTGTATCCAGTAAGGACATCAATATTTGACCTTTCCATCGTATCCAAAAACTCAGACACCATCTTAGCCTCATCATTATTGTAATCACTTAGATAGAACCTATATTGAATTGGTGGCATATCACCTTTATAGATGTTAAAAGCTATTGCCATGATTTGATCAGTTTCATTGAGCCCTGTTGTTTCTATATCAAAACTACCAACGGTGAGCTCAGAAAAAGCTTTAATATTCTTAGTCCCTAAATCTTCTAAATCTGGTATATCACTTGTAGGTTTTATATCATAAAGGTTTAACTCATCTTCGTTTATAATTATTTTGTTATTATCCTCCTCCAGTGCCTGAGCTTGTGCTTGGGCTTTTTCTTTCTCTTTCTTTTTGGTTTTGGGCTTTTCTTTCTCTTTAAGCTGTTGCTTGGGGTTTTGCTTAGCTTGTTTTAGCTTGGCTTGTTTTTCAAGCGTTGTTTCAGAAAACGCATCTACAAGAGAGTCATCTATATCGTTAGTAGCCGGTTCTGGTTGTGGCTCTGGATTGGTTGGGCTGTTATCTTCTAGATTAGGTTGGTAGCCTTCAAAGCAGATTTTATAAGCTCTAACATTCCCACCTGTTACTTTTGATCTATAAACAATAGTATCACCTTTTTGATTTTCAGTTTTTTTCAATACCCCAGCTTTTTCTAAAGCATTAATAAGTAATGATCGTTCTTTTTCTAGTTCTTTAGCAATCATTTTAAATTTATCTTGTATTATGTAATAAGTTTTAGTTGAAACCTCATACTCACCATATAACTCTTTTGTTGCTCTATGTATAATATCATATCTACCATTTTTACGTTGTAATACATGTGAAAAATTAACATCATGAATAGCATAAAGATATTGTTCTAATGCTAAAACAACATCATCTTTAGAAGCTATAAATGTTCTTTTAGCTTCTTCAAGTAAGCTGTTGATTCGTTTTCTTAGCTCTTGAAAAACAATCAATTGTTCTGCTTTATAATATTGTGTGTAAAACTGTTCAAGGAGAATAACAGAGGCATAAAGCGTTTTAGCTATACCTGTTATCTCTCTATACTTAATACCAAAAGCTTTTGTTTCTTTGTCAAAAAGCTTTTTTACCTTTTCCATGTTATCAAGCACAAACTTGATATAATCAACACCACAGCCGGAAAACCGTTCGTTTGGACGTTGTTCTTCCATATCTAAATCAATAAGATCTGTAAAATCTTTCCAGCTCTCTATCACAAGGTAAAGCATACGTCTAAAGGTACCACTGCGTTTTACAAAATCTATATCCGTTGTTTCCGTTGTATAGAAGACATTACTGATCAAGTCTTTCGTTTCAACTGTCAAATCTTTTTTACCTCTAGTTCGTCCTTTACCAGAAGCTACAGAGAAAATTAAATATTTTAAGTCTAAATCAGAATTAGCAAGAGCACCCTCATCAATTACGATTGGTTGTGAGTTCATAGCTGCAAGCGTTAACTCTGCTCCAACTTTTGTGTTGTTAGCATTTACAAGAACGTCATTAGATTTATAAAATAAGCTTGTAGATGTTAGTGCCGCTGTGGTTTTACCCGATCCAGGATTACCCGCCAAAATACAAGTGATATTTTGTAGTGAAAGTGGCTTTAGCAAAATAGATCCCGCCGATATCACAAAGAGCACACCTAAAAGCTTTCCTTCTTTTAATATCTTATTGACAAACTCGTGTTGCTCCTTTTGATTGAAGGATTTGGCTTTGTTGTTTTTATAAAGCGTGTGGTCTTTGCTTATTTCATGTTTTTCATCGTTAAGATCGTAGTGGTAAAACATTGTAAAATCATCGTTCCAGCCTGTGGTTCTGGATATATAACACGTTTCAGGTTTTCCACCGTGCTTTTTACGGTATTCTTTTACTTTATATGCAATATATTTCCTAAAAAGTGATATATCAATATCAGGCCAATAGTTTAAACATTCAGATGATATCTCTTCTACAACATCAACAAGTCTGTTAAAGCTGGATGATGGTACAAAGGAGATCTCATCATTGATTAAAACCTCTATAATTCTCTTTTTTTCTTTTATAAACTTTACAATTTCTACTTTTACACCAATTGGCTCTGGGTCGTTAATAACCTCATGCCTTTTAAAAATAGCATTTGGTATATCTGATTCTATAACAACATACAAAACTTGCCAAACACCATCTTGATACCGCTCAATAAAATATCTCTCTTTATAGTAGTAGCCTTTCTTTGCAGTAAATTTCTTACGTGATGAAATTTGAATAACATTTTCAACTCCAACTAAATAATCTGGAAGCTCTATATCATCATTATCCTTTCTTTTATCTGCAATAGACGATATAAGATCTTTTACTGTGGCTTTTTCTTCATCTGTTAGTAATCTACTTTCAAGGAGATTTTTAGCATTGTAAATAATAGTGCCGGTGCCTGGTAAAAGATCTCTATGCTTTTGTTTAGTGTGTTCAATGATGTAATTTGTGGCTTTCTCATCGTAGTCATCACCGTATACAGCTTTAAAGATTTCAATAATGGTTTGATCTGGCACATCATTCTTAATACAAAAGGCACTAATAGCTTTGTCTATTTCCCATCCATTAAGAAAGCGATATTTTCTAATAAGCTTGTAGACATTAATAAACTTATTAATAGCTTCTTCATTTAAACCACCTTGAAGTTCAAGAAGAAGCTTTTCAATCGTTTCAATATCACCATCATATATTTGTAGATTGAGTAGTTTTGGTTTTTCATAATCTATTATCCCAGTGTAAGCTGTTATTGTATGTCTGCTGTTTGTTCCTAAAACTTCTATCTCACCTGGTACAGCTTTACCATCCTTATCGTATTTTATGCAATCACCACCAATATGAAGCTTTGTTATCTTTCTTATTTTATCGCTTATCTCTTTTACAGCAAAATAAATATGGTACCTGTTAGACTTTGTGGTTTCAAGATAATAAGGTATGTTATATTTCTTAAAATGTGTTTCTATCTTATCTCTGGCTTTTTCTTTACATTCATTGTCAATATCGATATCAATACAAAGGAGATAAAAGCCACTATGTTGTTTACCAAGTAAAAAGCCATAAGTATATTTGCCTGTGTTGTTATGAAACTCTTCAAGTATCTTGTCTTTTAGTTCAACAGCGTTATACGTTTGGCTATCTTTACCAAACCAGTTTGGTACTTTAAAGGCACCATCACCTACAAGAGAAAAGAGCATTACATCAAGTCCGTTATCAATAAACCCATAAATAAAAGAGCCAATAAGCTTGTTACGTGCTACCACATGTTCAACTACTTCATTAAGGTTTAACTCTTGTTTGGCTTGTTTAACTTGCATGTTTAACCCTCCTTAGATGATGCAAAGAAATAGAAAGATGTCACTCCGTTGTCAGTTTGTTTTTCAATGAAAGCAGAAAATGGCTTTTGCATAGATCTATACCTCCAGAAAAAGATTTTGCTTTGAAAGAATACAAAGAGGGGTTTAAAAGTATCGCTGGGCTTTTAAATAGACTTAAACTGTTACTTATACTTTTCTTGTTTTTCTGCTTGACAAAACCTTCAAATCGTGCTAAATTAATAACTAAGCTTAGTGTATACATCATTCCTCCATTAAGAAGTCTTAGGTGCCTACCCTAAGACTTCCGGGTTCCTATTTATTATAATAGCAATCTAAATATCTTTTGTCAAGTAATTCAAAGTGAAATTATTGTAATTCAAGGAAAGCCACATTCATAAAAGCTTTTATCATAGGTTTACTAATATGTGGTAATGAAAAAGCTTTTACAATGAAATCGGTATCACTAAAGCTTTTTTACAAGGAAAGCCACGCCGCCGTTAAATCTATAAAGCTTTATATAGTTACAGCTTTGCTACATTCATTTGTAGCAGTTTGTAGCAAAGTTTTGTAGCTGTTTGTAGCAAAGTTTTTATCGTGTTTTCAATAACTTAAGTCTGATACAAATAAATATAGTTACAGATTTGCTACATTCATTTGTACCAGTTTGTAGCAAAGTTGTAGCAAAGTTTTTATCGTATTTTCAATAACTTATAACACTTTGCTACATTGCTACAAAATTTTTTGCAAAAAAGGTATATATATATAAAAAAAAATAGCGGTTACTATTATTTTTTTTTTTCTATATAAAAAACAAAAAAAAAATTGTAGCATTGTAGCAATGTCTATATTTTCATTGTCTATCAATGAAAATCTTTGCTACAAAATTGCTACAAAATCGCTACAAAATTTGTAGCAATGCGGTGATTTGCTACAAATTTTGATAATCAATAATTTGTTAATTCTCTTTTGTTTTAAAAATCGTTGGAAAAATAAAGCCTATCGGACACCTTGAAAAAGCTTTTTCAGTTCCACTGGATATATGACTCTTGGTGGTTTGTGATTTCTTTTTCTTTTTGTATCGTCCCCACAAGCGCAGCCAACGGCAAGCGCAGTGATCACACACACAAACCCTGTAACCAAGCTGAGAAAAATACTGCTATCCGAAAACGGGTTTTAAGCCCGTTTTCAAATAAAAAAGCTTTTTACTTCCCCTTCAATTTGAGGTATTCACGAGATATATCCAAGCGTGAATGACCCAATTCCTCCGAGATGATAGCCTCACAAAAGGCCTCTTTCTTTCTTACATCATCCAAAGCTTCTATAATATCCTTTGTACTTTTGCCCCGTTCTTCCAGTATTCTTATGTAAAATTCAGCTTGTTCTACTCTTGGTAATTCTTTAATAACTTCATATGTGTTTTGTGCCCATTCATAACGAAATGCATGTGAGCCGTGATAGGGTTCGCCCGCTTTCTTGCAAGCTTGTCGTAATGCGGAATAATACTCATTCTTTCTTATCTCACTGAAGCTTTTTTCTTTTAAAGCTTCATCAAGTATTTGCTTGTATTCTTTTACTTTTTCGAAGTCTTCCTTGAAGTAATCGAAGTAAACGCTCCTATCACGACCACCTTTTGATCTTTCAATAATTACCCTGTTATTCTCTTCATCTATCTTGATTTTCTTCACATCACCAATACGTGCCCCAGTGAGCCTTTGAATCATACAAATCGCATAAGCTGTTTCATTGATGTTTTTTAAGTTCTCTGCTATCCTATACGGGTTATTATATCTATCGCAATCCTGTTTTTCTGTTCCGTCCCTCCATCTGGCTCTGTTATCTGGAGTGAAGTACTTCTTGATCTCTGGATTTATAGCACCCAGCACCTTATACAATCCACTGATATGCTTTTGAAGTGTTTTCTTAGCAAGCCCTTCATCATTCTTTTGTACATCAAAGTAATGATCTATACACTCATAAATTTGATCGGTGCTTAGCTTTCTAAAGTCCTTTTCATAGTTTATTCCATATTCTTCATGTAAGAAATCTCCAAACTTTGCGACAACCTCTTTATATGTGTTATAGGTAGAATGGCTGTAAATAGCTTTTGTTTCCCTATTCTTATTCTTCTCAAAGCTTTCCTTCATATCTAAATGCTTACTTTTACCCTTTCCAGCATCAAACAACATTTTCGCAGTCTCTATAAAGAAGTATTGAACTCTTTTATGTCTTCCTCTTTCTCTTCTTTCTTTTCTCATATCAACCTCCTTGAAAGTTTTTAGGCAGACTCCACCGGCTGGCAAACATGGCCGATCTGTTTTTAGACTTAACTGCATGCCTTTTTGTAGTGGTGGCGCCTCCACTCCATTGGGCTATACTTCCCGCCAGCATAACCCAAACGGCACGGTAGCTTATTTAACCTGCCCTACCGTGACAGCAGGCTGGGGTAAAATACCCCTAAACACAACCCCAAATTGGGGATCCAGAGGGTCACAACTGTCTCAATCGCCTTGCTGGAGATTAACAGGCAAGGTTTGCCGAAGGACAGCCGAGAACACCCCCAGAACGCTAGACGGGATAGCCTATTATTAACAGACCACTAGCGATTTTTGAAAATAAAAAGCTTAGAGATTTATAAAGCTTATCAACAACCCCTAAACAGTGCTGCTATTACTGTTTAGGGGTTGTTGGGCTTTGTGATGATTAGAGAAAAGCTTTTAGTATCCATTCCTTGTGTGGAAGGTAAAACAGCTGTCTTTTAAAAGACTATGCTGTTGTGATTGATTGAATAGTCCTAAAGTATTAAAGAAACAAACCTACTTATACGATTTAGAACGTTTATCATCATATAGCCCATACACCTCCCAATGATTTTGAATAAAAAGCTGGTTATTAAAGCAGCTGTAAGAATTTGATTAAAAGCTATTACTTAAAGGTTAAAACAAAATGCTTAAAACTTTTTAAAATCTCCAATCTGTTGGGCTTTTACAGGGTCGCCCACTAACCACTAAATTCATTCCTCAAAACAGTTAATGTAACTCAATATATGCATCTGTTTCATTTTGTCAATATTTTTGTTTTATTTTCTTCCTTGCGACAACCTTAGAAAACGGCTCCCCCGCCGTTTTCCGATGATGATGTAAACTGCTTGAACCAATAATAGTAAAGCCGTCATAAACACAAATCCATATCCCACCAAATAGGCTACAGCTAAAAACAACAAACGGGCTAAATGCATATCAACCTCCTTATCAAAAAATTAAGATAATTTACCGCACACATTGGTTTATACTTTTACCTCCACATACCAATTACATCGTCAATCTCATTATGAAGTTCATATTGTTGAAATCTTATTTATTCTTCCTTCTTGTAAAAAGTCTATTATAGCTCTTGCTACTGCTTCTTTTGCGTAATCGTCCCTATCACCTATCCACATGCTCCAGAGCCTGTTTTTATATAAAAGTACTAGATCTAGTACTTCCCCCCAGCTCCAAATATTGTTTTCTTCCATTATGTCTTCAAGTATATCCAATATTTCTTGTTTCCAATTGTCAGGGGGTAAAAAGTTATCTTCTGGAAGTTCAAGCAAAATGATAGCTAAGTGTGTTATGATTAGTTCCACATATGCTTTGAATTCAATTTTCGGCAACTCCCAATACGAATAACATTCTAGTATATATCCAAGATATTCACTAACCATATCTCTTTCTTTTTTGGTGAGATCAAACACACACCTACCTTGCAAAACATCTTCTAACTTCATTACTTGCTCCATATATCTAACCTCCTAAAAAAAGATTTCGTAAACAAAACTTAACCATCATTTGACACTGATTTTACCGACATTTGTTTATCTTCTTTGAATTTTACAACATAAACACGATGGCTTCTACCAAACAGCTTTAAGTATTTTGAATCCATATCTTTACTTATTACACCTGCTTCATATAAAGCTTTATGTAGTAGTGTCATTTCTTTTTCAAGTTCCTTAGCTATAATCTCCATACCTCTTTTAGTGATAAGAAAGGTTTGTATTGTCCTATCGTATTCACCAAGTATTTCTTTACCCTGTGGCTGATAAACAAGAGTTGGTTTTGGGACACCTTCTTCAGCTCGGTATTTGTCAAAGTCTACTTGCCCAAAACGGTTTAGATTGTTAAATAGATGTTGCTCAAATGCAAAAACAATATCTGTTTTAACTGCGATGAATGTTCTTTTGGCTTCTTCAAGTATAGCATCAATTGTTTGTCTTAGTGTAGTAAATATAATTGACTTACCTGTGCGTTCAGAATAAAACTCTTCAAGAAGTATAATACCAGCATACAAAGTTTCAGCCATGCCAGCTATCTCTGAATACTTTACACCAAAATCTTCTGTTTCAATTTCTAAGCGTTCTTCTATTACATCTAGGTTTTCTACAGCAAATCTTATATAATCAGCTCCACATCCAGCATAATGTCGGTTTGGTCTATAACTTTTATCAAAAAGCTTTGTAAAATCCTCCCAGTTTTCAATAACCAAATAAAGCATTCTTCTGAAGGTTCCAGCCCTTCTTATGTCATCAACATCAGTAGTTTCTGATGTATAGAAAACATTAGATTTTAAGTCTTTAGTTTCCACAGTTAGGTCTTTTTTTCCTCTTGTTCGTCCTTTACCAGAAGCAACAGAAAATATCAGGTGCTTTAGATCTATATTAGAATTAGCTAGAGCACCTTCATCAACCAAGATTGGCATTGAGTTCAAAGCCGCCATTGTCAACTCAACACCAACTTTTGTATTATTAGCTGTAATAAGCAAATCATCAGATTTGTAAAATAAGCTTGTGGCAAACAATGATGCTGTTGTCTTTCCAGCACCGGGGTTACCACCAAGAATTATGGTAAGCGGTTGGAGTTTAAAAGGTTTTAACAATATAGAAGCTGTTGAGACAGTTAAAAGTACACCTAAGAGTTTACCTTCTTGCAAAAGTTTATACACCAGTTCGTGTTGTTCTTTTTGATTGAATGATACAGCTTTTTCGTGTTTATACAGGGGGTTATCTTTAGATAGCTCATGTTTATCATCGTTAAGGTCGTAATGAAAAAACATTTTATTGTTTTTATCCCACCCAGTTATCTTTGAGATTAGACAGGGATTTGGTTTACCGTTGTGTTTTTTCAAATACTCCATTATCTTAATGTCAAGGTACTCTTGAAATAACGCTATATCAAAGCGGGCTTTATAGCCGGAGCATTGCTTTGCAATCTCTATGGCAATATCCTCAAGTCTATCAAATGAAAATGATGGCCTAAAGGTAAATTCATCGTTGATTATAATCTCATAAACTTCTGTTTGTTCTTTCAAAAGCCTTTTTATGCCTGTCTTTATGCCAATTGGTTTAGGATAACTAACAACACGATGGGGGGTGTAGATGTTTTGAGAATATGCTGTTTCAATTTCAATGTGCCAGACTTGTTTGACATTGTTTATATCCCTTTCAATATACCATTTTTCTTTATACTTCGTCCCATATTGTTTGCTGTATTTGTCCATTGATGTCACAAAGTAAACCTGCTCAGCATCAAAAAGATAATCTGGTAATTCACGGTTACCTCTGCTTTCTTTTATCAAGTCACCTATAAAAGACCTTATAAAGCTTTTTTCTTCAGTTGTAAGTTGATTATCTTTTACAAGCTGTTTTGCATAATGAATGACAGACCCAATGCCTGGTATACCCTCATCATCTTTTAATTTTGTACGTTCTATGATGTTCTCTGTTGTTCTATAATCATATTCGTCATCATATATCTCTTGAAAAACATTATGTATTTCATCATTTGTCATGTTATTCTTTACACAAACAGCACTAACGATTTTATCTATTTCCCAGCCGTTCAAGTAATTATACTTTCTTGCAAGCTTAAAGAACTCTACAAGCTTCTTTACATCAAACTCTTTGTCAGTGTAAATCTCTATACCTTGAAATTCAAGCAATGCTTTGTCAAAGACATCAGCAGCAACATCAGTTAAGTATTCTGTAGAATATGGCTCTTCATCGTCGGTGACGCCTTCGTAAATGGTTGCCATATGTGGGTTTGCTGCACCAAGTAATTCAATCTCACCTTGTACAGCTTCCCCGTTTTTGTATTTTATGCTGTCTTTCAAATGTTTGTATTTAAGCTTTCTTGTCTTCTTAAGATTTTCTGTTAATCCATCCAATGCGACATAGACATGGTATCTACCAGATTTGGTTTTTCCCACTACATAGTCTATTCTGTACTTATCAAAGACTTTTTTAAGGTCTTCTAAAGCTATTTCTTTGTATTCATTATCAATGTCTATGTCAATGCAAACATGGTAATCGCCTGCTGGTTGTTTGCCTAACAAAATACCATAACCATAAAGTCCTGGATGCGCATCAAATTCTTCAAGTATTTTGTCTTTCAATAGCTCTGCATCGTAATCTTTTGTAGTGCAATCAAACCAATTTGGTCTTTTAAAGGCGTTTGGTTCAATGAGGTATACAAGCATCATATTGCGACCGTTATCAATACTTTTAGCTAAATAAGACAAAAGTGTGGAATGCTTGGCTTTTACTTTTTTTATAATATCTTTGTCATCCATTGTTGTTGATACCTCCATCATGTTGATTGAATGGAATAATATTGAAGGCACCCACTACAGTTTGGGTTCAGGATGGGTTTTATATTAGTGTGAAAACTATACTGTTTGAGCTCATTGCAATATTCTTTTTTATAATTACAATGATATAGGTTAAGGTTTTCCACGTGATTATCCTCCTTGCCGGTAGGTACCAGCTACCGGCTGTGGCTTTTAATTAGTTTCTAAAATATCATTGGCTCTTTTTCTTCTTCACTAAGCGCTCTATCTATATAATCCATAAGAGCTTTTCTAAGTATTTTAGCTGGCATCAGCCTCTCCTTATACATAACTTCGTAGAGTCTTTGCGTCTCCTCTTCTGTAAGGAAAAGGCAAATCCTGTTGTACTTCTTTCCCTTATCTTTGTCTTTGTCTTGCATAAAGCAAACCTCCTATATAAATAACTGTATATTAATTTATAGCAAAATATTCACTTTGTCAAGTGGTAATAAAATACAGGGGTGTGTGTGATGAATTATTAAACATCAAAATCATTGTCTATCAAGGTCTCACATGCCCGTGAGATATTTGTGAGAAATTACGTGAGACGAAAAATCTATATCAGATAAGGTATATATAGTATTTTATATATATATCTCACAATCTCACGTAATTTTTTTTTATCCATATACAAAAAATTGCTAAAAATGATATATGTCATATATGACTTTTATCACTTTTACTATTTTTTGGCTATATATATACTTTTTTTTGCGTGAGATTGTGAGAAAATTTTTAAACGCTATCTAAGTTATTGTCATTACTGAGAAAATCATCTCACAAAAAATCTCACATTTTGCGTGAGAGCACGTGAGATTTCATGTGAGACATTGATAATCAATGATTTACTGTCACCTGCTTTGTTTAAAAATTTTCGCATTTTCAAACAAAAACAGGGGGGGGTGTGTGGTTTTGGTTTTGTGATTTCTTTTTTTTTATATATATACACTGAAAGCGAGCTTGCGAGCTTTCAATCATTTTATATTTTTCTCATATTTGATGCAATAAGCTTATTTGAAATATGAAAAGAATATAAAAGTTATCGCTTCAATTTTAAATAGTGCATAGATATATCCAACCTTGAGTGTCCAAGCTCCTCTGACACGATGGCTATGTCTACTGCGTCCTTCTCTTTTACTTTGCTCAATGCTTCCTCTATCTGTTTATCAGATTTACCTCTTTCTTCTAAAATCCTTCTATAATACCGTTCTTGCTCTTCCTTCTCCCATTGCGATATTTCCTTGTGCCGTTCTTGAGCAAATTCATACCTAAAAGCGTGTCCGCCTCTGTAAATCTCATCAGACTTACGGCATGCACGCCGTAGGTTATCGTAATACTCGTTTTCTCGTATTTCTGAAAATTTCTTTTCTTGTAATATATCATCAAGCTTTTCTTTTAACTGTTTTACCTCTTCAAACTGCTTAGGAAAGTGATCATAATAAATGTTTCTATCTCGCCCGCCTTTGCTTCCTTCAATCTTGATCTTTTTACCCTCTTCATCAACTGTTATTTTCTTCACATCTCCAACGCGTGCCCCCGTCAAGAGCTGTAACCGTGCGATCACGTAGCTCGTTTCATCAATCTTTCTAAGGTTTTCAAGCACTTTAGCGCTATCACTGTAGCGATCATTGTCTCCTACAGGTACCCCGTCTCGCCAACAAGCACGGACATCAGAGGTAAAATATTCCTTGATTTCTGGATGTGTCACAGGCAATATTTTAGATAATGCGCTTATATGGATCTCAAGCGTGTTTTGAGCCATTCCTAAATCTT
>Ga0080003_1000982_pt1 | contig 16538 bp, 11 predicted proteins | sample JossMetagenome_FD_69206 | JGI IMG/M metagenome (GOLD analysis project Ga0080003, IMG submission 69206) | Hot spring microbial communities from Joseph's Coat, Yellowstone National Park, USA - JC2_E (SPADES assembly) (version 2) | ecosystem: Environmental > Aquatic > Thermal springs > Hot (42-90C)...
TGCTAATTCACGGTGTTATTAAATCTTTAAGGTTGGGTTTTAACGTTATTCTAGTTAATCCAAAGGGTACTACAAATTCAGAGGAGCATGAAAAGGTGATGAGGGAGAAGGGTTTTGATAGACATATTGCATCAGCTTACTTAATACATTAAGGGATTAGAAGTAATTAAAAATAACGAGTAGTTACGTAAAAATGTTACAGACAGCCTTATTTAGCTATTATCTCTTCACTTATATCCATCCCGTCATTAGCCATCATTTCAATTATCTCTTTGCCTATACTTCCTAGCTCTTCCGGATAAATCAACCCGCTTTTCTTTATTCTTCCTTTGATAAATTCTATAGCTGAATAAGACAAGAAACTGCCTGTTACTCTTGACATGGCTGTGAACTTATCTTCTGGTTTTGTTATTTGTGTAAACCTTATTCCACTATTCTGAGAAAACGCCTCTACAACTAACACTACAATATCTCTTAAATTTGATTTATAGCTAGATATAATATTGCTTAAAAATTCATCTGCATAAACTTCACTATTATCTATTTTAAATTTTTTATGGTCTAAAAATCCAAGCTTATTAAGTCCTGCCATAAATTCAATATGGCCGGGCCATCTTAATGTATATTCAACTAAATATTCTAAATTATTAAATGTCTTCAACAAAGATCTTAAGCCATCTGTTGGGAAATATTCTAGTTCACCTACTCCTTTTATGTATATTTTTCCTATTTCGCTCTTTAATGGATCAATTTCCACAATTTTCTTATCTGATATAAATCTGGCCTTTCTTCTATATTCATCTATTAAATCCATAGTATTCCAGGTGGCTATTATTCCTAAAGGAGGATCAGGAATTTCTGTAATCCCTCCAACATAAATAACCCCTCTATTAATTTCTCCTAACCTATTTTTTGCATAAGAGATTAACATATTAGATAGGCCTGGAGCAACGCCAGCATCTAATAAAACAGAGAGCTCTTCTTTTTCTGCAATTTTTCCAATATCATAAGGATCTTCTGGGAAAAATGATACATCAACAATGTTTTTTCCTGCTTCAACAATGTTTTTTAATGCATCATGTGCAATGCCGCCCGGAAGGGAAGTAATAGCAAGATCTATATTTGATACAGATGACAATACTTCATTTTTGTTTAATACGTTAACTTTTTTGTAATTTAAGTCAAGTTCTTTTGCAGTATTTTTTAAGTTATATTCGTTGTAATCAAAAAGAGTTATGTTATAACCTTCTCTCTTTAATAAAAAAGCCGCTCTTTTTCCTACATTTCCTATTCCAAAAATACCTATGTTAACCATTTACCGACCCTCAGCAGTTCCAACATTCATCAAATGTCAGTCGACCCTCTTATTAACTTCATTGGTCGGCAATTATTATTTATAATAAAATAAGGTTATATTTTAATGTTTGCTTTTGATCTTTCATTTAAATTTAATGGTATATGAGGGTTGTAACCCAATGAATACCTAATTTTTTCTAAAAATTCTTCTAATCTTTTGCTGAAGTATTCAATGCCAGAAACATTTAATGTTTTATTTAATTCCATCCTTATTCTTAGAGCTTTGCTTAAATCAGAAAGCAGTTTAGCTTCATAATCAAGACCGCTATAAGGCCTTCTTATAAACTCTTTTTTCTGATTGTATTGTAATAGTGATGATAATTCTTCTAAGCTGTTTTCCATTGATTCGTTTTCAATTGAATAGGGAATTTTAAGGTAAAGATCCTCTACTTCAATTACAACCTTAATTATTGCTTTATTTATATTCTCCCCCATTCTTATACCCGTTTTTAATTAGTCAGACAGAGCCATTAAACTTATTTTTTAGTAGGAATTGGGAATAGGTTTATTATGAAGCTCTCTGCTTTCTTCTTCAAAGTTCTTATAAAAGGGCCCGGACCGGGATTCGAACCCGGGACTTCTCGGTCCACAGCCGAGCGCTCTAACCAGCTGAGCTATCCGGGCCATGAGACCGATTGGGCCCAGGAATTGTATGTGTTAACAAGGTTTATTAAATTGTTTACCATTAATTTAATTAATATATTAAAAAATAAAAAATAATGTTCTAAACCCTTAATTAAATTATATTTATTGGTGGTAAAATTGCAGGAGATAGAGCCTAGAAAAATAGGAGATCATACATGGATTATAGAGAAAAATGGCTGTATGAAGGTACCTTCAATAATTTATTCCGATGATATGTTAATTGAAAAAATGAAACAAGATCTAACATTGAGACAATCCATGAATGTTGCATGCCTTCAAGGTATACAAAAATACAGTTTGGTTATGCCAGATGGACATCAAGGCTATGGATTTCCGATTGGAGGAGTAGCTGCTATGGCAATTGATGAAAATGGAGTAATAAGTCCTGGTGGAGTTGGATATGATATAAATTGTGGTGTTAGGTTAATAAGAACAAATCTGACTTTGAAAGATGTGATGCCAAAAATTAAAGACCTTGTAAATTTAATTTATGAAAACGTTCCAAGCGGTCTGGGAAGTACTGGAAAGCTTAAGTTAACAAACAATGAATTAAACGATGTATTAAATTATGGAGCAAAGTGGGCCGTTGAGAAAGGTTATGGTTGGGAAAAGGATATTGATTTTATAGAAGAAAGAGGGGCCTGGAAGCTTGCAGATGCAACAAAAGTAAGCAATGCTGCAAGAAAAAGGGGATCTAATGAACTTGGAACTTTAGGAAGTGGCAACCACTTCTTAGAAGTTCAGTATGTAGATAAAGTTTTTGATGAAACTCTCGCAAAAGCTTTTGGTATATTTGAAAACCAAGTTACTATAATGATACATACTGGTAGCAGGGGATTAGGACATCAAGTTGCTAGCGATTATTTACAAATAATGGAAAGAGCTATGAAAAGATACAATACAATACCTCCTGATAGAGAACTTGCAAGCATACCGTATAATTCACCAGAGGCACAAGATTATTCAAGAGCTATGGCATCAGCAGCAAACTATGCATGGGCTAACAGACAAATTATTATGCACTGGACTAGAGAAAGCTTTGCCCATGTATTTCATACAGATCCGGAAAATTTAGAGATGAATTTGGTTTACGATGTTGCTCACAATATAGCAAAAATTGAGGAATACGATATAGATGGTAAAAGGAAAAAAGTAGTAGTTCATAGAAAAGGTGCAACTAGAGCGTTTCCCCCAGGAAGTCCTGAAATTCCTGCTAAATATAGGGACTATGGGCAACCGGTTTTAATACCGGGAAGTATGGGAACTGCAAGCTATATATTAGCAGGAGTAGATACTGGAGTTAAATCATGGTTTACGGCCCCCCACGGAGCAGGTAGGCAACTTAGCAGAACATCTGCAAAAAGGGAGAAGAATTATAAAGAAGTTGTTGAAGATTTAAGTAAAAAAGGTATATACTTAAAGGCAAGTAACATTTCAACAGTAATTGAAGAAATGCCTGAGGCTTATAAAAACGTAGATAATGTTGCAGAAACAGCGGCAGCCGTTAGAATAGCTAAACTAGTTGCTAGAATGAGACCTATAGGAGTAACAAAAGGTTAAAGCTCCTCATGTTAATTTATGTGTAGAGTTAATTGAAAATTATTTTTATTTTTAAGTAAAGCTTTATAAACCAGGTCCACCCCTCAAACATTGAAAAGGTGCTAAGGATGGGACATCGTAAGAAGTCAGCAGCACGCCGTGGTAGCTTAGGATTCTATCCTAGGCAGAGGGCAGAAGAATTTGTACCAAGAATTAAGTCGTGGCCAGTATTATCAATACAAGAACCAAAACTGCTAGGATTTATTGGATATAAAGTAGGAATGACCCACGTATTTATGGTAGAAAATAGGCAAGGTTTGCCGACTTATGGGAAAGAAGTAATGAAGCCTGTAACAGTTGTTGAGGTTCCTCCTGTATACGTTTTAGCTGTTAGAGGATATGCTTTTGATGTAAACAAAGGTCTATATCCATTGACTGAAGCTTGGGGAAAGGTACCTGATAATTTAGAACTTGAAAGAAGATTAAAGACATTGGGCAGCTTTGATAATGAAGGATCTATTAAAGAATTACAAAGTAGCTTAAATGAACTAAAAGAGATAAGGGTTCTTATAGCTTCACAGCCAAAGCTTACAGGAGGTCTAAGTAAGAAGAAACCTGATGTAATTGAAGTCAAGGTTAATACTCCATCAAATGATATGAAAAAAGCTTTAGATTACGCTTTAGGCAAACTTGGTCAACAAGTATCAATAAAAGAAGTTTTCCAAACAGGACAAGTAGTTGATGTCTTAGCTGTTACTAAGGGTAAAGGATGGCAAGGCGTTATTAAGAGAGCAGGAGCGAAGCAATTACCAAGATGGACTAAGCATAGAAAAGGGAGCAGAAAAATAGGAGCTAGAAGCCACGGATTAGGTACATGGTGGGAAAATCCATCACCAGGCCAATTGGGATTCCATAGGAGGACTGAGTATAATAAAAGGATATTAGATATGGGTGATGATGGATTTAAAATAACTCCAGCAGGAGGATTCGTTAATTATGGAGTTGTTAAAAGTTCATACATATTGCTTGATGGTTCAATTCCTGGCACACCTAAGAGGCCAATAGTATTGAGATATCCGATAAGACCACCTGTATGGTACTTAACTATGGGAATTAAGAAACCTCAAATTACCTATATAAGTTTGTCAAGTAAGCAAGGTGTTTAGCCATGGCAACCATAAGCTCTTCAATGATATTTTATTTGTCGCCTAAGGTAATAGTTAATAAATATAATTTGAAAGGAGAAGAAGATGGTCAAATAGAGTTGCCAGATGCATTTAGAATGCCAGTAAGAAGGGATCTAATATTAAGGGCATTCTTAAGTGAATTTACAGCATCTGTTCAGCCAAAAGCAAGAGATCCCATGGCTGGAAAGAGAACTACAGCAAGGAGTATAGGAATAGGTCACGGTGTTGCTAGGGTTCCAAGAATAAAAGGAGGCATGAGGGCCGCATTTGCACCCATGGTTAGAAAGGGCAGGGCCGCATTTGCACCCAGATTGGATGAAAAAATACACGAAGAGATAAATAAAAAGGAAAAGAGGCTAGCAATTATGAGCTCACTTTCTGCAACTGCCATATCTGATTTAGTTAAAGAAAGAGGACATGAGTTTGATGCAAAAACTGTACCTATAATTATTAGTTCAGAAGTTTTAAATGGAATTAAAAAAGCAAAGGATGCTAGGGAAATTCTAGATAAAATAGGTATCTATAAAGATATAGAAAGGGCATCAGAAAGGGTAAAAATAAGAGCTGGAAAAGGAAAGATGAGGGGTAGGACTTATAAGGAAGTTAAAAGTTTATTATTTATAGTGGAAGATCATAAATCTCCATTTGCAAAAGCTGTTGCTAACATGCCAGGTGTAGATGTAGTTAGACCAGAAATTGTTAGCGTTACACATTTATCTCCTGGAGGTGTGCCTGGTAGACTTACTGTAATTACTACTGAAGCATTAAATTATTTGAGTAAGAGATTTAGTTTAGGTGATTAGAATGAAGGAAATTATTTTAAAAATAGTTATGAGTGAAAAAGCATCAAGACTAATGGAAGAAAGTAACACACTAACTTTCATTGTTGCAAGAGATGCTAACAAGCAAAAAATTAAAGAGGCAATAGAGAATTTATATAATGTTAAGGTAGAATCCGTTAATACTTTAATAACTCCTAGAGGAGAAAAGAAAGCTATGGTAAAGCTTTCAAAAGAATATAAAGCAGCTGATATAGCAACAAAGTTTGGACTTCTATAAATTTATGTTGATGTAATTTTCTTTTCTTTATTTTCTATAATATCTATAAACTTCTTTGAAATATCCATAAACATCTTAGATGCTTCTAAGTCTGGATAATCTATAAAGAATGCAATGCCGTTATCATTGCTTTCTCTTATCTTAGGATCAATTGGTATTTTTCCTAAAAATGGGATGTTATATTCATTAGAAATTTCTTCCGCTGCTCCTTTCCCAAAAATATAATATGTTTTTCCATCATCGCATTTGAAATAGCTCATGTTCTCAACAATCCCTATTATAGGCACATTAAGTTTTTGAGCAAAATTTGCTGCTTTCTTTACTACATATTTAGAAATTTCACTTGGTATTGTTACTAGTAGAAATCCTGTTAAATGCGGTATTGTTTGAGCTATAGTTAATTGTTCATCTCCAGTTCCTGGTGGTAAATCTATTAAAAGATATTCTATCCCTTCCCAATCAGTATATGCTAATAGTTGTCTAATGGCTGTAGTCTTTATAGAACCTCTCCAAATAACTGGTGTATCTTCCTGAGGTAGCATTAAACCTACTGAAATTACTTTAACTCCGTGCTTGCTTATAGCTGGAATAATAGAACCATCATCTTTAGCTAACAAACCTTTCGATAAATTTACTCCAAGCATTTTTGGTATACTAGGTCCATGAAAGTCTGCATCTAATATAGCTACATTTTTCCCTAATGAACTAAGGGCTATTGCTAGGTTAGATGTAACGAAGGATTTTCCAACGCCTCCTTTGCTGCTAAGAATCGCAATCTTATACGGAATCTTTTTCATTTTTTCAACTACTTTTTTCTGTTCATCTTGCATTGCTTTCATTCTCTGAGCTTGTTCTTTGTAGTCATAGGCTGCATTTTTTGAAGATTTTTCCTTAAATTCCTCATTTTTAATTCTGAAGCTCAATCTTCACACCAAAAATAATTATAAAAAAGAAAGGAATTATATCCTTATATATAAAAAAGGTTATAATTTTCCAATACTATCGGGTATTCTAATCCTGATAGATTGGAATCCTTCTCCCTTGTTAGCTGCTATGATATCGAATTCTTCTGGCTTTGGTGGATGTTCGTATAGATACTTTAAATTAATGAAGGCATTATATATATGTGGTACATCTTTACCAAGTCTATCATTAAATACTGCAACGTATTCAACTACACCATCTGGATTTATTATTACTGTGCCTCTTCTTGTCATACCGCTTGTTGGATTTAAGAAACCATATGCTGATGAAATTTCTTTCTTAATATCATCAACTAGTGGGAATTTAACTTTGCTAACTCTTGGGCTTGTTTCTACCCAAACCTTGTGTGAATATACGGAATCAGTGCTAACGCCCAATATTTCAGCGTTGTTTTCTTTAAACTTTTCATAATGGGCTTGGAATGCCTCTAAATCGGTAGCGCATACAAATGTAAAGTCTCCTGGATGGAATGTCAATATAACCCATTTTCCTCTATAATCGCTTAGCTTTATCTCTTTAACCTTATTCTCCGCAGGGAAATAAGCCTTAGATTTAAATTCAGGTGCTTGTACTCCAACATCTATCATTTCTTTCACCAACTATATTTAATAAATTTAGTAGTATAAATATCTTTCTACATAAAAATTGTTTTCAACTGCTTTTTATATTTAAAAACTCCGTTATAATGTTTTTTGTTACTTTTAAGGCCATTTTTAAGTCGTAAATATTAACATATTCATTATAAGAATGAGCTAAAAAGAGCTCTCCGGGACCGTAAATAATAGTTGGTATTCCTATTGATCTTAAGTATCTTCCATCGGTTGCACCAGATTCTATATGAAGTTCAGGTTTCTTATTAAGAATCTTTTCTACAGAATTCAATGCTATCTTAGTTATTCTTTCTTCAACTGATGTAAAGTTTGCTTCACTTGTATCAATAGGATATATTTCAGCAATATTGCTAAGTTTATTTTTCAATAAATTCCTAACATTTTCACATTTGCAACCAGGAGGAGTTCTCATATCCAATTCTACTTCACAATAATCTGGAACCATGTTTATCTTGCTTCCTCCTCTTATAACTCCAGGGTTAAATGAGATTGATTTAAGCTGTTTTTCAATATCTTCAATTGCAATGTTTATTTTCCTTTCTTTTATAACTGATTCATAAGTTTTTGATGTTTCTTTTATAGCAAACTCTACATCTTTTGGGACAACTATTTTTGAGTTTATTTCATCAATAGTTTCTTTTGCTATTTCTATTGCTTTATACATCTTTAATATAGCATTTTCTCCAAGTATCGGCATGCTTCCATGAGATGGAATTCCTTTAGTTAAAATTTTTGTCTGACAAAGTCCTTTTTCACCTATAGAAACCCTATTATAGCCTGAAGGCTCAGCTATTAATGCTGCATCTCCTTTAATTAAATTTCTTTCAACTAAGCCTTTCATACCAGCATGACCGCCAACTTCTTCATCAGCAGAAGCAACAAAAATCAATGAACCTGAGGATTTTTCTATAATAGATGATAGCTGTAATGTAGAGACAAGTATTGTAGCTAAGCCTCCTTTCATATCAGTTGCTCCTCTGCCAAAAATCTTATCGTCAACTATTTTTCCTGAAAAAGGATTGTAAATCCATTTACTTTCATCTCCAGGAGGGACAACATCCATATGCCCATTTAATATAAGAGTTGGTGATCCATTTCCTATTTTAGCAATTATATTTGGCTTGTTTTTCTCAAATTCATATATTTCATATTTTATTCCATAATCATCAAGCAAATCCTTTATATATTCTGCAACATCTTTAGTATAACCAGGAGGGTTTTGGGAGTTAATTTTTATCAAGTCAGAAGTTACCTTTACTACAAAATTTTCTTCCAAATTCACCACCCGCATAAAATTTACTATTTGCTATTATATGTATTTGGATTAAAATTTTTAAACCCTTATAAAACAACTAAGCTTAGGTGGTCAACCTTTGTGGTAAAGGATTTGGTTAGGTATGACTTGCCCCAAGATAGGATTCCTGAGTTTTGGTATAATATATTACCTGATTTGCCTGAAAGGTTACCGGAACCAAGAGATGTGACTGGTAAATCATTTGAAATTTTGAAAACTGTTTTACCTACAAAAGTATTAGAATACGAATTTTCACAAGAAAGGTTGATAAAAATACCAGAAGAACTTTTGGAAAGATATTTACAAGTTGGAAGACCTACACCAATAATAAGGGCAAAGAGGCTAGAAGAAAAGTTTGACAACATGATTAAAATTTATATGAAAATGGAGAGCTATACATATACAGGATCACATAAAATTAACAGCGCACTAGCTCATGTTTATTATGCTAAAAATGATAATGCTAGATTTGTATCAACTGAAACAGGAGCAGGTCAATGGGGATCTGCAGTTTCATTAGCATCTGCTCTATTCAAAATGAAGGCATATGTATTTATGGTTAGGACAAGCTATTATGCAAAGCCTTATAGAAAATATTTGATGATGATGTATGGAGCTGAGGTTAATCCAAGTCCATCCGATTTAACTGATTTTGGAAGGGAATTATTATCAAAAGATCCAAACAATCCAGGCTCTTTAGGTATTGCGATTAGTGAAGCAGTTAAATATGCTATGGATAATGGAGGAAAATATGTTGTAGGAAGCGTAGTAAATTCAGATATAATGTTTAAGACTATAGCAGGCATGGAAGCTAAGGTGCAAATGGAAGAAATAGGCGAAGACCCTGATTACATAATAGGAGTTGTTGGTGGAGGATCAAATTATGCAGCCCTTGCATATCCATTTTTAGGAGAAGAATTAAGGAAGGGAGAGGTAAAAAGAAAATACATAGCATCGGGCTCTACAGAAGTTCCCAAGATGACCCAAGGCATTTACAAATATGATTTTCCTGATACTGCGATGATATTGCCTCAATTAAAAATGTATACCATTGGTAGCAATTTTATACCTCCGCCTATATATGCTGGCGGATTAAGATACCATGCAGTTGCACCAACCTTAAGCCTACTTATGAGTAAAGGTATAGTTGAAGCAAGGGATTATAGTCAAGAAGAAACATTTAAGTGGGCTAAACTTTTTGCAGAAACAGAAGGTTATATTCCTGCACCAGAAACAGCCCATGCCTTGCCTATTTTAGGAGAAATAGCAGAGAAAGCTAAGAAAAATAGAGAAAAGAAAACAGTATTGATTAGTTTTTCAGGTCATGGTTTGTTAGATTTGGGAAATTATGCAGATGTATTAGGATTTAATAAGAAATAAAAATTTTAATTTAATAAATTTTAATTTAATAAATTTTAAGATAAATTAAGATAAATTAAAAGCGCCACCCTGTAAACCTGCTGATCAGATTTGTCCTCCACATCCAGCCCAACCAGGAGCCAACTAGCACCAGCCCAAGGTTGACCTGCAGCCTCGGGCTGTTGGGAGTGGCAGGCTGAATCGCTCGAGCTTTCGCCCTCGCGACTTACACCCCCACCCCATCAAACCCGTATTTTACGGGAGCCCTCGCTGTCTTCCAGCTTTCGCTGGAAAGGCAGATGGCCGTCTCTTTTCGGGTCAGGGTTCTCGCTTAGATGCTTTCAGCGATAACCCCTTACGGCGTGGCTGCCCGGCGTTGCCCACCAGGACAACCGGTACACTAGAGGCCGCGGCACCCCGTTCCTCTCGTACTAGGGGTACCTCCCCCTCAGACGGCCGACACCTCCTGCGGGTAGAGACCGACCTGTCTCACGACGGTCTGAACCCAGCTCACGTTCCCCTTTAATGGGCGGGCAGCCCCACCCTTGGAAGCTGCTGCACTCCCAGGATGGGAAAAGCCGACATCGATGAAGCAAACCGCGGGGTCGATAGGAGCTCTCGCCCGCGACGACTCTGTTATCCCCGGGGTAACTTTTCCGTCGTGCCCGGCCCCCACCAAGAGGGGCACGAGCGTGCGCTAGGCCACGGTTTCCCGTCTGGATCCCTTGCCATCAAGGATCCAGTCAGGCCGGCTTTTGCCCTTACGCTCTACGGCGGGTTTCTGACCCACCTGAGCCGACCTTTGGGCGCCTGTGTTAATTTTTCGCAGGCGTGCCGCCCCAGCCGAACCGCCCACCTAACGGTGTCCCCTTTCGGGTTAGGCTCTCAAGTAGAGACGGGTGGTGTTTCATTGTCGCCTCATTACTTCCCGAAGGAAGTAACTCATTGGCTCCCACCTACGCTACGCGGCTCTGCTCGAGAGTCAACGTCAGGCTGCGGTGAAGCTCCACGGGGTCTTCTCGCCCTGCAGGAGGTTGCGGGACTATGCACCCGCTCAGCGTGTTCGCGGGGCCCCAGGCCGGGACAGCGGGGACCTCGTTGATCCGTTCATGCGCGTCGGAACTTACCCGACAAGGCATTTGGCTACCTTAAGAGGGTCAGGGTTACCCCCGGCCTTCAGTGGGGCTTCGCCCGGTTGAACCCGGGTTTCACCTACCACCAGTGGCCAGGATTCACCCCCCGTACAAACCCTTTCGGGCTAGCGGGGAGCTATGTTTTTGTTAAACAGTCAGGTCCCCCTTGTTACTGCGACCTGCGATTCCTAGTTTCAGCTAAGAATCGCAGGCACCCCTTATCCCGAAGTTATGGGGCTAGTTTGCCGAGTTCCCTAGCCTAGGTTTACCCCCCTACGCCTTGGGCTCCTCACCCAGGGGCACCTGTGTCGGTTCTCGGTACGGTCGTGGAGGATCCTTCCTAGCTTCCTTTTCAAGGGTCCTGGGGCTCAGCGGAACCCGCTAACGCAGGCCATTCCTTCCTTCAGCCAGTTCTCGCCATTACGGCACTTCCTGGCCTTAAGAAGTTAGCTGGATCGCCTCCTTAAGGAGGCCTCCAGTCCGCCTACCCTAAGACGTCGGAAGCTAGGCCTTGGGTTGCCCCGAAACGTACCCCCACGGCACGGGAATGTTAACCCGTTTCCCTTTCCCGGATGTCGTGTTGCGCATCCAGTTAGGACCGGCTAACCCCCGGCCGACGATCGTTGCCGGGGAACCCTGGCCCTTACGGCGGCGGGGATTCCCACCCCGCTTCGCTGCTACTACCGCCGGGATCAGCACTCGGAATGGCTCCATAGGACCTCACGGCCCTACTTCTGCGCCATCCCGACGCCTGCCTACTATATACCCTCTAAATGAGGGTAATCCAAGGTCTCGGCGGCCGGCTTAAGCCCCGACTAATCTTCAGGGCCCCCTGCCTCGGCGGGTGAGCTGTTACGCACTCCTTAGAGGATGGCTGCTGTTGGGCCCACCTCCCCGCTGTCTTAGGCAAGGGACGCCTTTTCCCTTAGCACTTAGCCGGCACTTAGGGGCCTTAACCTTGGTCCGGGTTGAACCCCTCTCGGCCCTCAGCCTTATGCCGAGGAACCCCACTCCCGCCTTCTTTGGTAGCTGCAGGTTCGGAGTTTGACTGGGCTGCGAGGGCTTTCGCCCTCTGCTCACCCAATCCGTAGCTCTACCCCACAGCTTGCCTCCAGCGGGGCTGTGCTGCGACACACTTCGGCAGGAACCAGCTATCACCGAGCTAGATTGGCCTTTTACCCCTAGGCGGAGGTCATGGGAACGATTTGCACGTCAGAACCCTTTCGGGCCTCCACCGGAGTTTCCTCCGGCTTCGCCCTGCCACCGCCTAGATCGCTCGGTTTCGGGTTTTACGGCCGTGACTACAGGCCCGTTAAGACCTCGCCCCTCGCCAGCTGAGCTGGTTGCGGGCATGTCGGTTTCCCTCTGCCTTCAGGGTTTACCCCTTTAGGCTTGCCACGACCGTAAACTCCCCGGCCCGTGTTTCAAGACGGAAGGTATGACTCCGGTCTGGAATCCTCGTACTCCCTGGTTGCCCAGGTTTCCTTCGGACCCTTCTTCCCTTTAGAGCCATACCCTTTGTAACCGCCTGGTTTCAGGCTCTTTTAACCCCCCGACAAGGGGTTCTTTTCAGCTTTCCCTCACGGTACTAATTACGCTATCGGTCTCGGGTTGTGTTTAGCCTTGGAGGTTGGTGCCCCCCACCTTCCTACGGCAAAACCGAGCCGTAGTACTCTCCTCCATAGCGCAGGCCGGCATGATTTAACCTACGGGGCTATAACCCTCTACGGCTGACCTTTCCAGGTCATTCGGCTATCATGCTTAGGCCTGCCGGGCTTTGAACCCTACTATGGAGGCGGCGACACCTCATCTCCCCATGGTTATCCCATAGGGAATTGGTTTGGGCTACCCCCCTTTCGGTCGCCCCTACTGAGGGGATCTCGATTGATTTCTCTTCCTTCCCCTACTAAGATGTTTCCGTTCGGAGAGTTCCCGTCCCTTACGGGACGCATGGAGCTGTTAACTCCATGCAGGAAGTCCCATTCGGGATCCCTGGGTTCTAAGGCTGCTTGCGCCTCCCCCAGGAATATCGCAGCTTGCCGCGCCCTTCTTCGGCACCCGAGCCAAGCCATCCGCCAGGCGGCGTAGTCGCCGCAGGGCCTAGGGTTGGTAACTAGTTGGTACCCCTGGGCAGGCTGGATGTAGATTTAGACATCCAACCAGCCAGGTGTCTACAGGGTGGCGCTCATTGGAAGTCTAATAGGCTTCCTAACGCCCTTCACTCACAAGGTAATTCTTGTGAGTTGCATTTGGCATAGGGCTTCAATCAACAGGAACTTTCACGTGCTAAGGTGCTTTCCCGCCATTAAGGAGGTGATCCAGCCGCAGGTTCCCCTACGGCTACCTTGTTACGACTTCTCCCTCCTCGAGAGGGGAAGGTTCGACCTCTTCCTTGGAGGAAGGGGCCTCACCTTCCCCTCTCTCGGATGGAGCGACGGGCAGTGTGTACAAGGGGCAGGGACGTATTCACCGCGCGATGATGACGCGCGGTTACTAGGGATTCCAGGTTCATGAGGGCGAGTTGCAGCCCTCAATCCCAACTACGGCGGGGTTTCAGGGATTGCCTTCCCCTTTCGGGGTCGGAACCCGCTGTCCCCGTCATTGTAGCCCGCGTGCAGCCCGGGAGTTTAGGGGCATGCTGACCTGCCGTGGCCCCCTCCTTCCTCCGTCTTAGCGGCGGCAGTCCTCTTAGTGTGCCCCCATAGTCTCCTATGGGATAGCAACTAAGAGCGGGGGTCTCGCTCGTTGCCTGACTTAACAGGACACTTCACAGCACGAGCTGGCGACGGCCGTGCACCTCCCCTCAGCGTGTCAGGCAAGGTCGTTAGCCTGGCCGTCATCCTGCTGTCGCTCCCGGTGGAGGTTCCCGGCGTTGACTCCAATTGAGCCGCAGGCTCCACCCCTTGTGTGCCCCCCCGCCAATTCCTTTAAGTTTCAGCCTTGTGGCCGTACTCCCCAGGCGGCAGGCTTAACGGCTTCCCTGCGGCACTAGATGGGCACTAACGCCCATCTAACACCTAGCCTGCATCGTTTACAGCTGGGACTACCCGGGTATCTAATCCGGTTCGCTCCCCCAGCTTTCGCCCCTCACCGTCGGGCGCGTTCCAGCCGGGCGCCTTCGCCACTGGTGGTCCTCCTAGGATTATCGGATTTCGCCCCTACCCTAGGAGTACCCCCGGCCTTTCCCGCCCCCTAGCCTAGCAGTATCCTCTCCGCTCTCCGGGTTAGGCCCGGAGCTTTCAGAGAGGACTTGCTAGACCGGCTACGGGCGCTTTAGGCCCAGTAATCGTCCTGACCACTCGCGGGGCTGGTATTACCGCGGCGGCTGACACCAGTCTTGCCCCCCGCTTATTCCCTCGCCCCCTTACAGCGAGGAAAAGCTCCCTTAACGGGAGCACTTGGGGTAACCCTGTCACGGTTTCCCGCATTGCAGAGGTTTCGCGCCTGGTGCGCCCCGTAGGGCCTGGACCCTTGTCTCAGGGTCCATCTGGGGGCTCCCCCTCCCAGGGCCCCTACCCGTCGTAGGCTTGGCGGGCCATTACCCCGCCAACTACCATGATGGGCCGTAGCCCCATCCTCGGGCAGATCTTAGGCAGTAACCCCCTAAGATCTCTTTAAGTGAGGAACCATTCCAGGACTCCTCACCTATCCGGGTTTAGCTCCAGTTTCCCGGAGTTATCCCAGTCCCGAGGGTAGGTTAGCTACGTGTTACTCAGCCGTGCGTCACGCCCTATAGTGATAGGGCGTTCGGCTCCCATGGCTTAGCCTTACCCCAATAGCAGTCAGGTCCGGCAGGATCAACCGGAGTTACGGTCACAAGGGACCGTAGGCGGTAGAGCACCTTAGCTCTTCGTGGTCCCTGTTGACCAAAGCCCTAGTCGGATCAAAGCGGCCCTAAGATACCTTTCTTAGGGTTTGCTTAGACCCCCATTTTTAATTGCTCAGCGGCTCAGTTTCTGCTGAGTCGCGAGTATTCTATTAGTATTCGCAGGGTATATAACACTTACGCTGCGGTATTATTAAATAATCCTATATAACTTCCTCAATAAAATGCACCCGCAGCCTGAGGCTGTATCTTCATCCTGGGAAGCACTTCCCTGTTAGTACAGCGCCGCCGGGCTAAAGGCCGCGGGCTAATTATATTATATTAATCAAAACTATTAAGTTAATTATATTTTAATTATTATACTAGAGTGATTTAATCTTGATATAAATTTTCCACGCAAATTTGAGTATAAAAGTTGTGTAATGTATATTGCAAAAGTATTTTTAAATTTATTATTAAATAAACTAATTTTTGTATAATTTCGCTTTCCTATGAAAGAAGAAATACATGAGGTTATTCTATGCATAAGTTTCCCTGTCTCAAGGATCAGTTCTTACATTTTAGTTTAATCGTTTAAGATTTATATAAAATTATTTCTAAGAGCAATCCATCTAGCAAAATGGAATTATTTCCTTTAATACCATATAATTAAATCATGTAATAAGGAAATAAGCCTCTTAAATATATTTTAATAGATTACATGTTGATACATTTTTCAATATAATCCGCGTTAACTAGTATTTCAAAAAATGGAGCTGCCTTCATGACAATTCTTATTGGCTCTATTTTAACAAATCTCCCTTCTGATGTAATAACTGGTTCTACATTTATTATGTTATCGTAAAAGTTTATTAAAGGTATATCCAATAAATTTTCTTTTGTTCCTCTAGTAAAATAATAGCCTGTTATTCCATTTACCATCCTTTTTATTAAGCCATTATATTGAGAATTAATAAAAGATTCTCTGCTTGTTAAATCATAAAGTGTTTCTAAACCTTCGACAACTACTATATTTGGCTTAATATTCTCCTCTAATTTATTAATAATATAATAGAGCTCGTCTACAGAATATTTTGTAGGATTAATAGATACAACACTTATAAGCTCCCCAATTTCCTTATTATTTAAAGATAAGTTTTTGGCGCACATCTCAAATCTATCTTTAACTGTCTTCTCTCCATGTAAATATGATCTATAAATAACCTTGTATTTCTCTGCATGGATTATGCTAGTTCCCAAGGAACTTGATATTATTAAAGGATCAATACTCGGATGAATAACGAATAATGTCTGTGAACCTTTAGGAAATTCTATCTTGTAATCACTATATTTAAATTTTAATTTTATCACGCTTTCTGGATTTGTGGCTGATGGCATTCCTCGAGTACTTTCAGGAATATTTATGACTACAGCATCATTGGGTACTATTATAAATGGTACTTCTCCTACGCTTATCTCATTCCCCCTCATCTTTCTTATTTCCATAAGCCTAATCAATTTTCTTTTTATTATCTTGCTCTTCAGTATTACAACCCCATCAGTTAT
>Ga0080003_1000983_pt1 | contig 16532 bp, 18 predicted proteins | sample JossMetagenome_FD_69206 | JGI IMG/M metagenome (GOLD analysis project Ga0080003, IMG submission 69206) | Hot spring microbial communities from Joseph's Coat, Yellowstone National Park, USA - JC2_E (SPADES assembly) (version 2) | ecosystem: Environmental > Aquatic > Thermal springs > Hot (42-90C)...
TCTTCAGTAAGTAGGTGATCTTTGTTCTTGTTAAACAGTTCCCTTAAATACTTCATATCTACATGTCCATTTTTCACATCCATGTATGTATTCTCAAGCAGTTTCAACGTATACAACCTCCTTTTATGAAAAGTTGGTATTTCTCTTCTAATTTTCAAGTAGACTGGTTTATAAAACTTTCTTGATGTGAGTCTAATTTTATCGCCAACTTTGTAGAAATCAGCATTCCAGTTCTTGATAAGAAAATTTTCAAACTGTGTAAATGGCATTATCTTGTTGGTTTCCAAATACTTACGATAAACCACATTTCTAAGCTGTTTGTAATATGTTTCTGACATTCTCTTCATACTTATAATAATACCACATTATCATTATTTGACAAATTTTAAAAATATGGTATAATAACATTGTGAATAACAGTTTGGTTTTAAACAATGGAGGCATACTAAAATGAAGCATCGTATTTTATCTATATCACTTAGTTCTTTATTTTTATGCCAAACAATAATGGCACATCCACAATCAGATGCCTTATATAAAAAGCAACATCTTGCAAAAAGCTCAGATTATAAACTAATCAAAAAGTTACAACTTGAACCTAAGAAATCACATCAACAACAAAAAACACAAGTACAACAAAGACAACCGCTATCTATCCAATATACCATAGAACAACGTCTTGAAACACCGCTTTCTATTAACACTGCAACAACACCAATAACCTTTGAAAGCTTAATCAATTACATATCAAACGTCATAAGAATACCAATTATATTGAAAAACTTTTATGCCTCAACAGCTAGTGGAATAGTATCAACATCAATAACAATGCCAACAACTAGCAACAATACTACAAATATGCTACCAAATATAACCCAAATTGGTTATGTTACTTTCTATGCTGACAACGAACCTGCCAGGTATGTGTTAGACCAACTTTGTGGATTGTATGATTTATCTTGGAAAATAGATGGCAATAAAATTGTGATATATAAATACGAACAAAAAATATTTCACATACAAATGCCACTACTTCAACAAAACCTTAACATCCAGCAACAAATAGAACAAGGATCAAATCTTTCAAATGGTAGTGGAATAACTGCTTCTAGTGGAAACAGTGGACTTAATCTTACATACAATAGAAAATTTAATTTGCAAACTATCGAAGCTTCCATTAAGGCTATACTAAAAGATAAATACGACTCTGTATCTATCAACAATCTTGGTTATGTGTTTGTAAGAGCAAGACCATCTGAGATAAAAATGATTCGTAAATATGTTAACAGATTAAACAAGTATTTTTCTACTCCAATCACACTTAAACTATCAGTATTTATTGTAAAACTAAACAACAACACCACAGCAGGATTAGATATATTTAACTTTGAAAAAGCAGTGAATGCTCCTAATACAATAATATCTTCTGGTTTTTCTCAATCTGTTACCCCAGCTGGTTTTAGCCCATTTACAATAGGTGTTACCAATTTAACCAATCAATATATATTCCAAGCACTGCAACAAATTGGTAATGCAAGAACATTAGAAAGCGAACTCTTTACAACCTTGAATGGTGAACCACTTGTATGGGCTCCGACAACACAGCAAACTATTATATCAAACTATCAACTAACCTATTTAGCCCCAACCACAGGTACTAATGTTGCTTCTACCACAACCACTCCTACCATAACTACACAAACACAAGTACTACAAACTGGTTCAACGCTTGTTATAGTTCCATACTTAGAAAAAGAAAACGGACAAGACAGAGTGGTTTTAAACCTATATAGAGCACAAGCTTCTTTACCACAAGCCCCAAAAGTCTTTACTGTAAATTTAGCTGGTTCTCAAAACCAAATAGAGCTTCCAACTATCCAAACATACTCTCAACTACAAGGTACTATTCTCAAGAAAGGGCAAACGTTTGTGCTTTTAAGTTCTTTGGTTACATCAAAGCAAATACAAAAAGAAGGTATACCATTCTTGCAAAACATACCAATACTTGGTTATCTATTTGGTACACACATTCATGAAGACGACAAGTTTCAAATTGTTGTAACATTGAAGTATGTATAATTATTTTAAGGAGGACATCATCTTCAACACAAATAGTCAGCATATCAACCAATACGTCAACATACTATAATTCAACTATAACACCAATGTTAACTGATAACTATGTAAGCTACAACGGACAAACCAGTGGTAGTGTATTTTCTGCTATAGTAAACGTACCAACTTCGTCTTCATCTGGTCAATCCTATAGCACTTATTATGTTCCAAGTTATGTTGTGGTAGGCTCTAATACAATTCTTTGTTCATCATCTATTTGTAGTCTTCAACCATTATCACCTGGTATGTATAGCCTAAATATTAACTTGACAAATTCCTTATCTTCAATATCATTCACAAGTGCTTATGCAGTAATAAAACAATATATTACTTTCAATCCGTCGGTTTCTATAAAACAAGCACAGCCAGTTGCTAACTTACCATATACACTATATCTTAATGTTCTATTGCCAAATGGTCAAGCATTAAGCACATCTTATAGTAACCAGATGGTAATACAAAATCCATATTGACAAAAACATAGTATTATGGTATAATAGGAGTGTAAAATGATGGGAAAGATGAAGAAAAGATATTTAATAGCATTGGCATCAATTATGGCTGGTGTATCCTTTGCACAGGTTTCTATGCCAGCTCAAACAGTATCCGCTTCACCTGTACAAGGACAAATGCGACCACCAACATCAACTGTTACAACTCCGACACAACCATCTACATCTATACCACCTAACCCAGGACAAACAGCAATGCCATCAGCAACGCAACCACAACGCCCGGCACAACCAGTACAACCATTGTTGCCTCCACCATCACAACCACTGACACCACAGGAAATGCAACAGCTCAATCAGTTGGTGCCACCCATGACAGGGACAACATATAACTTACCATCTGCATCTGGATTATCAGGTTCGATAATGAGCAAAAGAGAAAGAGTTAAGAATTACACAGTAATACAACGTGTTGGTAATATTTATATAGTATCAAGTAAAGATAAGCATGCGTATGTCTTAAGATCTGATAGCCAAATACTACATAGATATAAATGTCATATAGAGTATCCATATGTATACTGCAAGAAAAAACATAGAATTTTACATAAATCAAAATATGGGTTATATTAATATATATGAAATCTTTTAGGAGGTTATTTGTATGTGTAACACTAATAGCAACAAAAAGTTATTGAAAAACAACCATGGTCTTACTATCATGGAGTTCATGCTTGCTTTAGCAGGTGGTATATTGGTGCTACTTGCAGTGTTTTTTGCTTGGGAAAAGTTTGGCTCACCGTTAGTATTTAAGTATTCTGCTACAAATGAGTTTAATACAGTTTTATCTCAAGCGTCATCTGTTAAATCATCATGGGGTGGTGCTTATCCACAAACACAGATTACAAACATAGGTCAAGATTGTAAATCTGCTGTTTCTTCTGGATCTTCTGGGTCTTCGTCATCAATAAGCCCTAATACTGTTGTTTGTGACGCATTAACAAACGGTAATCAATCTACTTTGAATGCTTTACTTTATTGGGGATACTCATGTCAGGGAGGCACTCTCACTATTACTGGATATTTTGGTAATGTACCAGGTGGTGTTGGTTCTCAAGAAGCAAATTCAATTTTAACTAATATAGCAACATCTGTTCAATCCGACTCTGGCTGGGATTGTACAAGCGGGCAAAACGGTTCCGGTATAAATACATCTTATGGAACTATTAACTGTGTAAAAACTGGTGTAGTTTGCTCACCTACATTACAGTAATAGTGGATATAATTTATGGCAATACTTGATTTTGGTGTAGTAGAAAAGAATTACGAAGGAGGTAAAGCCTCCTTCTTGTCTTTCTGCCCACAATGTGGATGGTTGCATGTATTAGGCCAAATAATATTACACTTAAAACAAAAAGGTTACAATATTACAGATATCATAATCACCGAAAATTCTGCAATATATTCAAAACAAGAGCAACTTATTAACGCTGGTATTCTTAAAAATGTGTTTCCACTAAAGTATTTTATTACAAAAGAAGAGTTGAAAGAGTTTGTAGATAAAGCAAAAGAAGAAGGATTATTGCCAAGAGATTTTGACGAAAGATTTGTTGTACCACATACAGATGAGCTACTAACAATTTTGAAAAAGTTTATTGGTAGAGAAATAGAGTCTGACAAAAACAAGATATACAACTTTTCATTTTCTATTTATGGTCTTGGTTCTTTTAGATGTATGTTGTCATTTACTAGAGGAAAAATAATGCTTAGTATGAGAGTATTATCATTTATATTACCTCAATTAGCATCAGCATCTAAATTTGATAAAAATAGCAAAACTGAAGTCGTAACACCCGATATTCATTTGTCATTTCTTGATAGTTTCTTTAATGCAGAAGAGCTAAATATAAAAGATAAAGTGATTAAAGTTAGTTCTATACCAATAGGCGGTCTTATTGTTCACGCAGGCGCCACTGGATCTGGTAAAACCACTTTTATTGCAGCGTCTTTGGAATATCTTTCAAGCAAAACCAATGGTCTTATTGCAACATACGAAGATCCAGTTGAGTATGTATTTTTAACCAATCCACGTATTATTCAACATACAATAGGTAAAGATATAAAGAAAGAAGATATATTTGCTCACTTTTTGCGTATAACACCAACAATTGGGTTTTTCCATGAGTGTAAAACACCAGAAGAATTTGAGCTTGTTATAGATTTGGCGTCAAGAGGACATTTAATACTCACTACCTTACACGCATCTAATGTATATGAAGTGTTAAATTTATTTACTACACTGAGAGATGATTTAAAGAAAATGTTTTTGAGCGTAATAAAATCTATTGTAGTACATAGACTTGTAATAAATGAAGATGGGAGACTTGTTCCTTATTATGAAATATTCTATGCAAACCAATCAAGCAAACCAGTACTTCAAATGATTATGCAACCGGAAAAGTTCAACACCGTTTTTAACATGCTTTATAAAGAAAATACTTATCAAAAATCTATTATCAAATTTACAGATATATTAGAACAGTGGAGGATGCTAGGATTTATCAGTCCAAGAACAGAACAAAGAGAAAAAGAAACATTGGCAAAATTGTATGGTGTATAAGTATGAGATTTAAGTTATTCAATTTTATAAAGAAAAAACAAACTGAAAATACAGATAACAGCGTTGTTGTTAACCAAAATAGTGATGTAGGTTTTACTGTAGGCAACATCTTCGGGCAAGAAAATGATATAGCACAAAACCAACAGAACATTGCATCGGTAGATAATTTTCATAAGAAAAAGAAATTTAATTTATCTAAACTATTAAAGAAAAAACCAAAAGAACAAAAACAAAACAATACACAAGATAAAGTAATTAAAGACGCAACTTCTGAAAAGAAATTCAATTTCAAAACTTTATTCAAAAAGAGACACCACAAAGAACCCACGATACAAATCAATACTAAAGAGAAACCACAATATATGGTATATGCTTTTAACTACCAAGACGGTGAAGTAACTACTACAGATAATGCAGACATTATAAAAGATTTTAACTGGCTTAAGAAAATTATACCTAAAATATTAGAAAAAGTAGAGGAAGATGGAATAGAAATGCCAGTGTTGTTTTACCACAAAAAGTATGCAGTAATACTTCAAGCTAACTTGTTTTCTCAATCCGCATACTTTGTATATGTAGTAGACAAAAAATATATACAGGATTTCAAAGAAAACAAAAACATTGAGCCAAACGAAATTAAAAAAATAAATGTTGGTAATAATAAAACACTAATGCAAGTTACTGCTATTGGTGTTATTCTCATTGCCATTGCTGGGATTGGTTGGTACATGCTATTTGGTGGCAAAAGTAATCCTAAGCCAATAGTAATACCAAAACCAATAAAACCCGTGGTACCAGTAGCACAAACACAACCGCCACCACCGGCACCACCACCCGATCCAAGAGTGCTAAGTATTAGTTTAGTAGATAACCTTATAGCTCAACTTGAATCGTATAAACCAGATGGAATTGTAAAATCAATCAGTATAAATGGTAATAACGCTAATATTAACATTGATTGGTTGACATTCAAGCCAAATGCAAGAGGTGTGTTTAACCAAAACTTAAGACACATTGTGTTTGAAGAAGGAGATCTTGTTAAAGGATCGCAAATTGATATTAAGCCAACTACGAGAACACCGCAATGTTTAGAAGGACTTGCAAAACTCCATGCGATATTTAATGATTATCAATATGGTAAAATCAGTTTTAATGTAAATGTACCTATAAATAACAAGCAAATACAAAATATAAAACCATTGGCAATAGCATATTTGAAACTATTTACTATTGTAGATAAAGCTTGTGGATATAATCTTAATTTGAAATCATTTTCTATAACATCTTCTGGTATAACAGGATCGTTTGAATTATGGTTATAAAAAAATACAATAAAGGACTCACATTAACAGAGTTCATGCTTGCCTTAGCTGGTAGTATATTTCTTTTACTTGCAGTATTCTTTGGTTATAGACTAGTAAAAGAATCACAAGATAATACCATTGCTATACAGCAAGCAAGTACCTTTATAATGGTATTGGAAAACTATGGTGCATCATCATCTGATGTATTTCCATCTGGGATTTTTAATTATGGACCAGCTTCTAATGATACAAACTTATCTTCAAATTTACAAAATCTTTATAATTATATTCACAATAATATTGGCAATATTAATGACATCTCAATTCAGTATACCTGTGAAACTAATCCAAAAGCAATAATAACAGCTGGGATTCCAGATATCAACTTAGTAAAATTAGATACAGGTATAATTACAAGAATCCATGAAGCAAACGATAATAATTGGAACTGTAGCATACTTAATAACAGCGTTGTTTGCACATATTTACATGGAACGTGTGAGTAGATTGACAAAATTTATGTTTTATGGTATAATTATTTCATAAGGTGATAATATATGGTAGATAAAGGCAAAGTAAAAATACTAGCTCTTAAGACAGAAATGGATTTTGAAACGATAGTTGATATGATGAAAAGAATTTATCAAGTTACCAAAGAAGAAGACCTATTACATGCCATACAAAGTGTTAAAGATCTGCATTATCATGATTCCAGTTTATTAAACGATGCAATGTTTTTGGGGAAACTTATTATTTTTGAAGCTAGTGGACAGGTAATATCTCCTATTAATTTAGGAGATATATATATAAGCGTAATTGAAGAAAATGGAAATAATTGAACAAATAAAGAAAATTATTGATAAAAAGCCTGCGCAAGAAATCATAATAAATGCAGAAAGTTTGTCTGGAGAAACTGGTTTGCCACCAATAGACATAATTAAAATGATAGATCCGGAACTTAAAAACTACTGGTTAAAACATGCAGTTAAACTCTACAAGCAAGGTAAGCCTAAAACTGTTATGTATAAAGGACTTTTTGATAACACGTTTATTAGGATACTAAAAATTGGTGAAGATAGGAAAATAGAACTCTCAAATGTTTTTGCATCCTATCAACATACTAGAGAAAAAGTAAATAAAGGTCTTGGTAAAATAAAATCAGCTATATATGAACCAATGTTTTCATACATTGCAGTATCTATAATTGGATATATATCATTAAAGCAGTTTATAAAAAACACATCGCTGTTTAAAGAAATGCATGTGGATACAAGTTTGTTACTTAGCATTTACCATATATATTGGTATGTTATTATTGCAGTGCTTGTATTACTAGCTGTTTTATTAACCAAATTTCAAAGAAAACTTCCTATTATTAAAAAAGCTTACAAAGAAGTAGATGGGTACAATTACATATCTCTTATACACATACTTCTTGAAAATGGTATTCCTTCTACAGATATCACAGCACTTTTGAAAACAAAGAAACAAGGCGCTGAAGGTATTGTGGAGTTTTTATCTCAATATGTGAAAAAATATGAAGTAGCAGTGCTAAAATACGGTATAGAAACACATCAATATGAAAAAATTACAAAAACATTACTACAAAGAAAAGAAGACACCTTCTTAGAAATTATAGAAGGTGTAGCTGCTGGTGTAAAACAAATAATGTTTTTAATTTCAGTAATTCCACTTGGTTTTGTAATGTCTGGGGTATTTTATACGCTGTTCCAAATAATGAATACTATTAGTAGTATGGCTTAATGAAATATGAGTGTGTTTAATAATATATATGAAGAATTAGATCAGGCTATTAAAAAGCAGTTTGGTAAAGATCTAAAGTTTTATAGGTCTAAGGCAAAGGAATATAATGCGTCCAATGAATGGCAAGCTATATGTGAAATAGAAAGCTATGACCAAAGTGATTTGTTTAACCTAATTAAGAAAAGCATACAAGAGTCACAGGCAAAGTATAATGTTAAATACTTCATCTTCAGTCAAGATGAACTAAATAATACAGATAAAAACGTAAAAGAATATGCATTTTTTCCAACTTTATTGTTACAATATCCAGAAGAATATTTAGACAGTGTTTTTGCTGATAATGTAATATACCTAAAACCATCTTCTAAAGAACCAAGCGTTACAGTACAACAAAATATAGATATAGAAGAAGTAGGACAGAAATTATTTGCTGATATACTAACAAAAGCGATAAGGAAAAACACATCAGATATACACATTATACCTAAGAAAAACAAGTATGCGTTGTTTTTTAGAATAGACGGCATCTTTGTTGAACAAAAAGAACTTTCAATGTTAAAAGAAGATGGAGACGTGCTAATAACCTACCTTCTAAGAAAATCTGCTGAGAAAGTAAAAGGCTCTTTTAACCCAGATAATAGACTAACAGTACAAGATTCTAAAATGACCATAGACTTCATACCAAATGTTAAAGATCTTGATGTAAGGCTTGCTTTCGTGCCAAATGGACTTGCTGAAGGGGATTTGGAAGTAGTTATAAGGCTGTTATACAAGAAAACCGCATCTAGATCAGAGTTTTTAAATGTAGAAGCAACACTTTTAAAACTTGGTTATTTCCCTGAAGACATACCAATACTTTTAAACGCAACTAAGAAAAGAAGCGGACTTATCGTAGTATCTGGTATCACAAACTCTGGTAAATCCACTTTGATATCGCACATGCTTGCATCTGTGACTGACAAAAAGATTGGTACCATAGAAGACCCAATAGAGTTTTGGATGCCAAATGAAAACATATCCCAGCATCAAATATTTGTTCCAAAAGATGAAAACCTGCAAATTGACTTTGTTGACTATGTGCGTGCTTTTAAAAGAAGCGATTACGATATTATTTTTGTAGGCGAATGGCGTAGGCACAACTCACTGACAGAAGCAATACTGGAGCAAGCTTACGCTGGGCAACTCATAATGACCACACTTCATATTCCAACCAGCTTTCACATATTTGAAGGGCTCAGAACTGCATTTGGTGTGGATCCAACATATGTGTATCCAGTGCTGTTGTTATCTTTCAACCAAACGCTCATACCTACTTTATGTCCACATTGCAAAGTTCAATTGAATCAAAAGTTTGATCAACTAGGTGGTTATAGTAAACTTATTGGCGAAATAAGAAATGCAATGACATCATCTATTACAATGCTTCCTGATACAATAGCAAGTTATATATCAAACTTAGAAGCCCTTATTCAAGAAGATGTGGTATATACCAAAGGTAGTGGCTGTGAGTATTGTAACTATACTGGCTACGCTGGTAGAACACCGATATACGACTATTTCTTACCATCAACAGACCTTGAAGCAGAATGGAATGATAGAAATACAAATACATTACCACCGTCATTGATATTACAATATTCACCAGTTAAAAAGTTAAAAACCAATGTGTTTCTAAGAAAGTTATCACAAGGAATAGTAGATATATTAGATTATAGGTATATTGTATGATGATAAACACATTTTATCTTTTATTATCAAAAAGATCAATCTTCTACAAGGTAAAAATGAATTGTGATATAATAATACCATGATGACAAAAGCTGAGAAAATAAAGCAAACACTAAAAGAGACTAAAGAAAGAAGAAAGAGTCTCTATGTGAAGAAAGAACACTTTGAAAGAGATCAAGTAAGAACCGTTATAGGTATAGATTTTGGAGTAGCAAATATCTGTGGAAACACAATAAACAGGGATTTAAACTCTGCTATTAACATTTTAGAAAAAGGGCTTAACCTGAGCCACAATCAGGTTGTAGGGTTGGACCAACCCGAACTTACGCCTGCGGAGATGTCGTTGGCAACCAAGATATTGGGCTCAAATCCATATATCAAAGTAGCTGTCATCGATGAAGCAGGAAGCTCTCACTTGAAAAAAGTGAAAGAAGATATCATATTAATATAAGGAGGTATCAGTTATGAACCTTGCAGTAGTTATGTTAGGTTTTTTAGCTACAATCACATTAGTATTAAGTTATGCAGTAACTGATTACGCATCTCAAAAAGAAAAGTTGAAAAATTCTCAGTTATCACCTGTATTACAAGAAGCAATAATGTTTACCAATACTGAGTTTAACAAATATGAACAATACATACCTAATAGCGATAATAGTGTTAATGACTTACCACCAATGTTTAATAAAGAAAAAAATGGAGATTTTAAAAACGGTTTCAACTGGCAATTTGTAGCATACAATATGTCAACTGGAGGAGATCAACTTTCCTGTGGTAACAACTGGATTTCAACTGGTTATTTATACATAATCATCACACCACCACAAGGATTTACTCAACTTGATGCAAGAAAATTAGCGTCCGCTCTCCAAAACAACAACTGGAACTTTCAAGGATACCAGTCATCTGCTCCTATTAACATAAATGTTGGTTATATAGACCAAAATGGATATTTACAACCATATGGATATACTTGCAACCAACCTTTACAACCTAACACTGTTGTGGAAATAATTGGTCCGATGACATAACCAATGAAAACAAAAACTAAATCTGGTGCATCCATTGTAGAGTTTTTACTAAGTACTGTCATAGCTTCTGTTGCTTTTATATTTTTTATAAAAGCATTCATGCCACTATCTTATCAAAGTGAGCTAACATTAAGAACTGCAGCAATGCATTCTCAATATAATACATTCTTTAAAGCATTAGAAACATATGTTGATGCAAGTTCTTACAATGGTTCAAACTATAACGTAGTATCTTGCCAAGATTTAAAAAATTCTGGTTATTTACCATCTAATTTTTCATGTATAGATAATCTTGGTGAAACATTAGAAGGTATTGTCATAAATGTATCAACTATTAATACTACCAATCCTACATATGGAAACTATAATTACGTAATAGAAGTTCCAAACATCAGTAAAAATATTGTAAATAGATACTTCATAGCAGTAGTAGGGTTGCCACAAAACGCAAATCAAACACTTTCTAATGATGATATAAATAATATAGCTCAACTAAATCAAGCCATTTACATAGATGCACCACTTTCAACAGGCGGATTTTACATTGTAGATTCAAACTTAAATGCAAGAATGGTAGGAGATTTAGTACAATCTTTTAATTTGTCTCAATACACGCCAATAACAAGTGTCATATTAAGTGATCCATTAAACAATCAGTTTATTAACCTTGACAATAAACAATATTTTCTTATATACATAGATGCTAATGAGTTTATGAATACACAAATACCAATGCCAACTTGTAAGATAACAACTAACACATTTACATGGAATGATTCACAAGAAGCAGATCTACAGTGTAATGCACAAAACTATCCATGTTCAGGCAGTAATTGCACATATTATGTTTCATCATCAGCTTGTGCTGTACAACAACCACCATATTCATCTTGTAGTGTGATTTGTAATGATAGCCCACTAACAATAGACCATTACAAAGGAACAAACTACTATTTACAATGTAAGTACCCCAATACGAACAGAATTATTGAGAAATATCTATATGAAACTAACCAATTTCAATATTCAGAAACCACCAAAGATTACTGTAATTGGGATTACTTATCATGCAGATAAAAATGGTATAATATTATTAGAGGTATATTGGTATGAAAAATACTAAGTTTTGGAAAAACCAGCAAGGTAACTTGCTTTTAGAAGCCATGCTTGGACTTGCGTTAGCAAGCGTTGGTTTTTTAGTTTACTACGAAATAGAACATCATATAGAAGATAGAAAACAATTTAGTAAAGTTACTTCCAACATGTATCAGCAATACAACGTATTTTTAACTGCACTAAATAAATATGCTCTAACCAGTAATACAACTCAATTGGTATCCTGCCAACAACTTAAAAGCGGTTATCTGGCACAAGACTTTAATTGTACTGACTATTTAGGAGACACACTTGAAGGTATACTTGTAAAAAACCAAACACAAACAGCGTATGTTGTCGGCGTACCTTCAACAAATTCTCAAAACATGTTAAATTCCTATGACGTTTCAAGTGCTCAAGTGTTAAATCAAGCTTTAGCACAATCTCAACCAGATAATAGCACTAATGAATTTTTTCTTATTAACGTAAATAATTATGTAGGTTATCCAGTAACAAATATATCACAAACAATGAATTTTTCAGAAATAGCTGATTATCTGCCACAACAAGGACTGAATCTTAATAAGAATCAATATGTTATTGCTTTAGTTGGTCCACAAATGCTTAATCAGTTAGTACATCCACAATGTACTTCTTCTTCAAGCATATTGAATCCACCTGGAACATGGACATATAGTTTTACCAATAAATCAGCTATATCATATTTAAACACTGTAAGTATAACAGAATGTTCATATACAGAATGGCAACCATACGAATCTTGTACTTATGCCAATGGTCAGACTTATACGGTTAATGATGGTCCGCCATTTTCCACAAGTTCATGCACTGCAGATGCTGGACAATGTCCACAAGGTTATGTATGGAATTCACATTATAATACTTGTGTTAATAAAACACGATATACAACAGCTTGTTATCCGCCGTATTATGACGCAACTACAACAGGTCCTACTAGTATAGTTACATGTGCATATTGGACAGGATGTCCACAAGGCACTGTAGTTGATCCTAATAATAATTATATATGCGTAACTGCACCTGATTCAAAATATGAATGTCCATCAGGATATACTTTTGACAGTTCGAATTTGTCATGTGTTTTAAACTATTATGTGAAATGTCCTGACTATAATATATATAAAAAATTATTATCTTCAGGTTGGAGCTGTAGTTATGACAATTGGTGTACTTTAAATTGTAACAATAACGGTATTGTATATAGTAGCGGCTACTATATACCATCTCATGGAACAGCTGTTACGGATCCAAGTTCTTCATATTATGGTTATTATCTTCCAGCTACATCAGCAACATTAGTTGCTTCATCTATAACACCTGTTCAAATGCCAAATAATTGTCCAGTTGATAGCACCAGTCACCAAGGCTATCGTCTTACACCAAACTCACCAGTTTGTATTGATTATGGATTCTTCACCAGCACGGTGACACCTTTGAGTTGTCCTTTTGGAATGTATCCTGATCCAAATACAGGAACATGCCAATATTAGACTCAAGCGTCTACACCATACATTTCTTCACACCCCCACCAACCGCCTCATTCCCCTTGCCACATTCCTTATCTCCCACTGAGCATGTGGTGTATCCCTTTTCTCTATAAAGTCGTGTATCCACTTCAATGTCCCTGATACCACAATCGTGGTTCTCCTTCCCATTGGCAAGAAAAACCTGGCATCTTCTCTTTTGATTTTGTAATCATAAACAAGCATTTCATAAAAAGCTGTTGCCATTTCATCGTACAGTTTCACCAATTCCAATGCATCTTTATTTTCTGCAACAGATGGTGGCATAATCGTGTAATTCTCATCTTCTTTTACATACCTTTGGCTTCTTTGTGAAAAGTTTAGTGTGGTATGCCTTACAAGCTGATGTGTCATGGCTCTGCTAACACCATCAATGAAAAATACCGCATAGCCATCATACTCTTTGTTTATTCCTATAAGTGCAACCGTAAGATGGTCTTGTGTGTAAACCCCTCTTGGCTCAATATGTGTGTCGTATTCTGCAAGCTTTTCAAAAGCTTTTTGGTATTCTTTTTCATCTTTTTTCAACAGTTCTTCTAAGTAATGTCTTAAAGATATACCAATTACATCAGGATACTTTGGAGTGTAATGCGATTTAAAGTATGTGGCACCAATTCTTAAGGCATTCTTTTCACCAACCTTTTTGTAAACAAACGAATGAGAAAACACTGAAAAATGTTTGTAATTCCCAAGTTTTGATAAAAACTCTGCTCTTTTTTGTTTATCCACTACTCTTGGATCATTCAAAAGAGATTCCAAATTACCACTGTTATAACACACTCTAGCCCCAAGAGCTGCATAGGGAAAACTGTCTTTGAAGTCTTCTATGGTGAAAAAATCTAGTAGCATATGGGTATTATATCACAGAGTAATTGGTTTGTCAAAAGGACAAATCTTTGTGATATAATATTATCTAAAGGAGGATACATGAACTTCACAGAGTTTCAAAACAAAATGCTTACATGTTTACAACTTCAAGATGAACTTAATAGCAGAATAAATCTAAACTGGAAAGAAGAACGGACAGAAAGCGACTTTTACAGAGCCATTTGGCTTGAAACTGCTGAACTGATGGAAGAATTGCCATGGAAGTGGTGGGAAAGAACAGAAACTGATTATGATAACCTTCAAATAGAAGTAGTAGATATATTCCATTTCTTGTTATCACTGATTTTGTTGAAAGAATATAAATGGGAAAAACATGAATCTTTTAGAAACTACAAAAACATAATATTTCCATTGTTTTATCTAGGATTAGAAAACAGTAATAAACTCAATACAAACAAATTGATTATTAGGGTTGAAACCATTGCAAAACAATCTTTATCTGGAAACGATACAGGTTTGCTTTTAACTTTTGCAGAAGTAGTTAATACAGCTTTTGAAAACTTTAATCAGATGTACCTGCTTTATATAGGAAAAAACATGCTTAATCACATCAGACAAGAATATGGTTATAATACAGGAACCTATAAAAAAGTAATTAACGGTTTAGAAGATAATAAATACTTAACGCAAATCATTAAACAAGTAAGAGATGAAAACGAACTAAGGGAAACAATAAGAAAAGCTTTTGATGAATTACAAACTAATATATAAAACCTAACCTAAATCATTGCAAATCTAAAATAATAGCTTATATTAAGTTATATCAAAGGTTAGGAGGTAAGCAGTTATGAATCAAACAGAATTTAGAAATAGAGTTTTAGCTTGGGCTAAGATTATAAATGTAAAACCAAAAGAAATCCAAATAAGAAAAATGACAAAAAAGTGGGGTGAGTGCTCCAGCACTGGCATAGTTACCTTTGCTGAAGATCTGTTGAGCCAACCGTTAGAGTTTATTGACAGTGTTATTGTTCATGAATTACTCCATTTAAGATATCCAAGACACAACAAGATGTTTAAGCTTATGCATGGTATATACCTAAAAGAAGCTTACAAATTGGCTGAAAACTTTTGATATTATCTGAGTTATAGATGTTATATTAAATTATATCAAAGCAGGAGGTAAGCGAAATGTCAAAAGAAATCAAAGTTATTGTGGAAAAAATAATAAGATCAAACAGAAAAAGCATTGCAATACAAATTACAAACAATGGAACCATCATAATAAAAGCACCAAAAGATGCAAGCGATGATGCAATAGGCTATACAATATCAAGAAATCTATATTGGATTGAAGAAAAACTAAAAACAATACAATCAAGACCAAAATTTAAAGAAAAAGAATTTGTAAATGGTGAAGGATTTTTATACCTGGGAGATTATTACAGGTTGCAAATAACCAAAAACCAAAAAGAACCTTTAATATTTAAAGACAAATATTTTTATCTCTCAGATGATTACTTACCTAAAGCAAGAGAAGTATTTATTAGTTGGTATAAAGAAAGAGCCTTAGAAGCAATACCAGAAAGAGTAGAGTTTTACGCAAAAATGAACGGTTACAAATACAATAAAATAAACATAACAGATGCAACAACAAGATGGGGCTCTTGTGGTGTTTCTGGAAACCTAAACTTCAACTGGAAATTGATAATGGCTCCTTTATCTGTGGTAGATTATGTAGTAGTTCATGAATTAGCCCATTTAGAAGAAAAACATCACGGCGAAAAGTTTTGGAATAAAGTAAAACTCATGATACCAAACTACGAAGAAAAAGACAGATGGTTAAAAGAAAACGGGCACATGTTGAATGTTTAAAAGAAGTGAATATATGATTTATATCATTGCAAATTTTAAATAATAGTATTATATTAAATACTATTAAAGTAGGAGGTAATAGTTATGAGAACAATAGTTTTAAAAAAGGATGGAAAATCCATAGATATGTTTAAAGCTATGGATATTATAAGAGACAT
>Ga0080003_1000985_pt1 | contig 16509 bp, 22 predicted proteins | sample JossMetagenome_FD_69206 | JGI IMG/M metagenome (GOLD analysis project Ga0080003, IMG submission 69206) | Hot spring microbial communities from Joseph's Coat, Yellowstone National Park, USA - JC2_E (SPADES assembly) (version 2) | ecosystem: Environmental > Aquatic > Thermal springs > Hot (42-90C)...
GAATCGAATACAATTTTAACCAGACCACTATCGTGCTTGAATTTACGCTTTCAATCCATGCGGGAATAATTGTGTTATTGGCATAGTAGAATTCAAAGTTGGCTGTAGTGTTATTATCATAGAGATATGATGAAAATGTAGATATAGGAATCTTTACCATTTGCTGGAATGGGTTTGGAGTGGCAGAAGATTGGGTGTTATCTATTGTTATTGGGACTTGGTAGATGATTTCTGAGGGAGCTGCATTTGCTGATTTCGCGATAAAAAAAGGCATCGAAGATAAAAGTAAAATCAACATCAATGTAAATATCTTCAATTTAATCATTATTCAGCCCCTCCTTACCAAATAGAACATATATTCATTCTCAATATGATAGACTAAATCGGCTCCTCTCTCCCATAAAATGCTAAAGAATTTAAGAAATTCTTTATTTTTAAGGTCGTGAATCGCTATTAATGCCTCGGGATAATTGTTAAGATAGAAATTGATAGGTTTTTGATATTCGCAACCCTCGCAATCAATTTTTAAGAAATCAGCGTTTATTTCTTCACCTTTCCAGTATTTTCTATTCCATTCTATCTTCTCGTCCATAAACTGTCGCTTCTGGCGTAAGGGTGAATAAGCAATTACCTTTTTTGCTCCGTGATCAACGAAAAATTTTGGAGATAAGCCGAAATCAGCGCCTATGTCCAAGATGACTTTACCTTGATAACTGTATTTTCCATAAACCTCATAACATTCTCTCAAGATGTCATATTCCCATTTACCGTTTACGACCGCAAGGTTATGGTAGATAAAGTCATATGCTTTTTTAACGATCATATTTTGCATTTTATTTCCCTCCCTTTGATTTTTTCATGAATAACTGATGCAACAAAGATTTCAAAAACAGAGCTGATGTATATTATTAACAATGTTGCGAATGGGATATTAATCATATGAATAGTAGCTGAATCAAATATGAAAAAAATTGACATCAAGGCTATTAATAACTCTGATAATGTCATGTCTTACACTCCCATTTCCCGATACCGTCAACGACTGAGTGCATGCAATGATGGAAGCAATAATCGCATAGATATCCCCTGTGAGCAACCCCGACATAGTATTCTTCTAATTTCTTGTCGATTTTCTTTCCACAACATTGACATCTCATATTTTTATTCCCTCCAAATCGTTATACAAAACATATTTCGATTTCAAAATGCTACCAAAAATAAATTTGCCAATATCTGACATGAATAAATATATATAATACCAATATTAATTTTTTGTGTTTATTGCATAATTCCCAATTCATCGAAAACGTATTCCCATCGCTTTTTTAAACTAATAGGATTAATTAGCATAGATATCCTGTTATAAATTGATTTTCTCATTTCCATATCATCCAAGGACTGTAAAATCATTTCATGAATCTCTTTAAAGTTATTGATATCTTTAATAAAATATCTAAAATCGTTACCCAATAACTCCCTATAGGTTACGTTATCGTTAACAACTATCGAATTATTTGAAAGGATCGATTGGACTAAAGGATAACCAAATCCTTCGTTATCCCAGAAACTTAAAAAAAACATTGCTGTTTTTATAGACGTCAATAACTTCTTCAATCGAAATATTGACATAATTTTTCGTTTTAAAATCCATAACAATTGGTCTTAAAGGATAGCCCAATTTATTAATTCTTCCATAAAACTCATATTCGTTAAGGAATATGTATTCATAAAATCTTTGATAATATTTAGGATTTTTATTTTCATAATTCGATGCGTCCATTAATAATACTACTCTATTTCTATTTTTCTCTTTTTGATAATTGAATCTCATATCAACAAAAGGATATATCATCTCCAAATTCTTTAACCCCTCATCTAAAGCCCTTTTATAGGTATAATTTGAGATGCAAATGAACTTGTCAGAATTTATTTTAGATAAAAATAATGCATAATCAAAAATAAATTTTGAAAACTTTAAAGTATGATTACTATAATCTTTATAAAAGAAGTCATGAATTATAAATATGTTTTTCCTCCCTAAGTAATAGTTTGAAAAAATACTCGAATTGATTACGTCTTGATCAACCCTTTTCCTAGATAAACTCCTCTTAAAATAATCGACATAATAATGCTTATTACTCAAAAAATCGTTTTCAAGCTTAATATTCAACCCTTTCGAAAGATTATAAGCATAAACTCCTATTCCCGAATTCAATTCTGTAGTATTATAAATTATCATCATCTTCACCGATGTCAAAAATTTCTAACATCTTGCTATCTATAAAACTCATCTTCTTATATATTTCAATCAAATCTTTAACATTCTTATTTTTCTTTTTATATTGTTCTATTTGCGTCAAAAGATCATCTATATAACTTTCCCATTTTTGTACAAAATCGCTTATATCATATTTAATTAATAAAGATCCCATAGTTAAGCCTCCTTAGTAAATGAATTTAATAAGTTCCAATTTAACTACGGCTATCTTTTCGCCTTTCCTATAAAACGATATCCATTTTTCGGTAAAAACGTATTCTATAATATAATTGTCCGCTTTTATTATAATACCATTCGAGCAAACAATAGTATTATAATCCATCAACTCATCGTAAGCTTTTTTAGATTGTTTCAATTCGGACCACGTTTTGGTAAATTCTTCTAATGTCATACTATCTATTTTATTATTATTCATTTTTATCTGCCTCTTTTTTATAATCAATTGTTATATTTATTTTTTTAGCAATTGTATCGACATCGTACATAACATATAATATTATAGGATTTAAATATCTCCTATAAGCAAATTCAGTAAATTCTTTTTGTTCTTTTTTTGAACAATATTTTTCATCAATTTTAAAGCCAAATAATAAATTATTCAATCTTTTAATTAACCATGTATTTTTTCCAAATTTATAAGCATACCACTTATTATCTTCCAAATCTGTTTCTATAATCTTAATATCTTCATTACTCATTTTTATTCACTCTCTTTCAATTGAATCCATTTTTCTAAATTTTCGATAAAATTATTCCAACTAGCATTAAAATTCACATCTTTCGAAAATACAAAATAAAAGTAATCTTTGTCCATAGAATTCGAAACTCTATCGCTTTTTTTGAGAATCTTAATGTTAAAATTATATTTTTCAAAGCTAACTAAGATATCCCTGTTAAAATAATCAAAATGTAATAAATAGACTCTTTCGTAAATATCTCTTAAAAAATAATCGCCTAAATATTTTAGTAATTTATCATCCATTTTAATCGCCCTCTTTTAACCAGTCTGTTACATCAGTCCATCCAGTGAAGTTTACTTCCCATTCATTATCGTTATGTGTATTATCGTCTGAGAACGCATACCTGTATATTGGGAATTTCAGTCTGAACTCCTTTACATATTCACAGTCATGCAGATCGTATCCCTGCTTTTCGAATGGTAGATTGCCAATTACGAAGAAATCTGCCTCCTTATAAGAATTGCTTGAACCTACGTCGTGTATTATATAGACTTGCTGAGGCAAGTTACCAGAGTATCCTTGAAACTTTTTATTAGTTTTCAACATATAATCATATAACTGATAAAATATTTCACTTCTCAATTGCTGTACTTTTTCCTTTAAAGTTTCTATCTTTGTTCGTATCTTTGGTATATCCAGATAGCCTTTATCCATTATCATAGCTATAAATAGATACTTATCCGCTTCAACTATAGTATCATAAAGTTTCAGGTCATTTTCTGTTAATTTCTCCGTTACCATTTCAATCACCTTTTTTATCTTTTTTATTATATCTTACCCTATTTACAGCTTCTACAATGTAATTTTGAGTTATATTGTGTTTCTTTGAATAACTTCTGAAATATGAATCAATATCCTTTATTTTAGATATTTTATCTACGTTCCCAAAGTTTTCTTTTACCTCGCTGACTTCCTCATCTTTCAATCTCTTTCTACTTCTTATAAAATCCCAGACAACATCTTTATCGTCAGCAATCTCATCTCCGTTTTTTAATTTGTAAGTTCTGTAAACATTCATTGTACATCTATAACCTTTAAATTCATCTTTAAATTCAGCATACTTATCGACTACTTCTTGACACCTTTTCAGTTCCTCTTCAGCCCTCTCTTTATTGAGGAATACGTATCTACTTTTAGTGACAATGGCGGATAAATTTGTACTCGGCTTCCACAATCTCACCACATAATACTTACACTCATTTTCTTTAGATTTTATGTCAGTCCCTCCATTTATCTTATTTGTTAGAAACACTTTATTATTTTTATTCATTTTATCACCTCATAACCAGTATTTAGTCTTGCCTTAATCAACTCCACATATTTAGGATTTATTTCTATTGATATACTGTTCATTCCTAATTTTTCTGCTACAGCCGCAGTTGTTCCTGACCCACAAAATGGATCCAATACAGTCCCGCCAACTGGACAACCTATCTTTAAGTACTTTGAAACAAACTCTTCTGGATACATTGCGTTATGAGAGTCGAAATCATCGTATATTACATATTTCTCAAATTCTTTGCTTCTTACCGGACTCTGATGGATTACGTCTTCCCCTGATTGTTCAATGTTTTTTGACTTAATATTAAAACCTTTAAATATTTTTGGGTTTAATTTCGACTCTCTGAAGAAATAGTAATTATCAGATTTAGTAAAGAAGAAGAGAAATTCATATACATTTTGAAACCTATCATCTATAGCAAATGGTGTAGATCCATTCCCCTTATCCCATATAATTATGTTTCTTAATATCCAACCCTGCTCTAATTGCATTCCTCTTGCAAACCTGGTAGGTATTTGTAACAGAGACTTTGCTGGAATGCCTTCTCCATTATTACCGTCTGAGTAAGTATCCATTATATTCCAAAATAATGTTCCGCGGTACTTAAGCACTCTTTTTAATTCTTTAGTGACATCTAAAAGATGATTAATAAATTCTTGGGAAGTCGACTCCCATCCTAGTTCCCCTTTATAATTTCCCCAGTCTGCTTCTAATTGACCATAATCTCTCTTTCGATAATATGGTGAAGACGTGAATATGCAGTCTACAGTGGCATCTGGTATCTCTTTTAAGGCTTCTAAGACATGTTTGTTATATATTATGTTCACAATATAATAACAAAAAAAAGTATTTAAATTTTTCTACAGATAAAGAGTATATTGTCTATTTTTGTTCTGGAGATTTTACTTCTCCATTATTATTTCCTAATGCTACTTTTGATTCCTCCTTAAAGTAATTATTAAGAAGATTTGAATGGAATACAAGTTTCCTTCTTGGTGGTAGTTCTATATTCTTATCTTTAACTGAAGGAAGCTGTGATATAAATGATTTACCTTTAACCTCTTTTACCTTGAATACCCCAAAGGGTTGAAGATATATACTATTGCCATCTAGAATGTTTGCCTGCATATAATCAAGCATTTCTTCTATTACTTTCCTTATTACTACTGCGTCTACTACAGTATTTGGGTCTGCCTCTTTAAATTTTCTGGCTAATTCTATGATTATGTCCACTTTAGTGACTTTTCCCATAATTAAAGATACAAAAATAATATTTAAATATTTCTAGAATTTGACAGATAGTGCACCAACAAATCTTTATACTCTGATACAGACCAGTATAACCATTCATAGTCCAGATCTCCTAACATAGAAATGATATCATTATCTGTTAATGTCCTCTTAGAATCTTTTATATCTCCCAAGAATACTATATGAGATTGATGTCTATACATGCTATCTTTCATCTCTTTAATAGTCTTTGGATTCCAAAATGAGGGAAAATGAGGCTCTAGATATATATCACGCTTAGTGTCTAATTCTTTACTTATATGGTCAAAATTGATAGGGAACCACAAATTTATAAGTAAGGGTTGTTTTACTGGAGCATTTATTAGTGTAATTAACTCCTTCATATTATTAGCGTGTTCAATTATACCATTCTTATATTTGCTCAAAAAGAATGTCGTTTTATGTTTACCATATAAAATCTTCATATTACAACCTATCCCTTATCATCCATAATCTCATTGTTATAACTTTCTTAAAGGCATAGTGATCTAGTTGTGGATTCATAAGTATGTAATCGCCTATCTTTAGAAAAGTATTCAGTACTGCTTCATCCTTTATATTTGCCAAGTACTCCAAAAGTAGATGTGAAAATTCTGTTGTGTCTGCGGAATATGGAACGATTGAGTTAATAGCGCTTAAGTCAGTCGTCTTTATTTTATTTATATATTCTTTAATATTGAATCCAGCCTTTGGTACTACACCTCCTACTAGATACTGTAATAATAAATTTGTAAATGTTCTAGGGCAACCATTTGACCTACTTATTAAAGTGTTAAGATCATTATTATCTATTTTCCTATTTTCCCCATTTAATATCCTATTTCCTATTACTGCAAGTTCATCTGGCGATAGGAAATTAAATTCAAACTCTAGACACCTATTCCTTATCTCATTCAGTACTTTGTATTTGTAATTCGCTGATATTATGAATATTGTATTTCTAACAGTTTTTTCCATTATTGCTCTTAGTGCAAACTGTGCTTGGGGTGTTACACCATCAAACTCATCTAAGAAAATAACTTTCCTCTTTGACGACGCAGCTAATGAAGCTAGTTCTGCAATAGTCCCTTGGATGAATTCTAATTTCCTATCTATTGAACTATTAAATTCATGCCAATCTAATCCCATATCCCTAGCAAAAGCTTTTGCTACAGATGTTTTTCCAACTCCATGCGGCCCAAAAAAAGCCATGTGTGGTATGTCATATATGTCTATGTTCTTGAAGGCTTTTAAAACTTTAACGACATCAGCCTGTCCAACTACTTCATCCAATGATTTTGGTCGATATTTCTCTGTCCACAACAAGTATATCACTCTTCTGAAGATGAAGTTATTGGATATATATAAAACTCTAGATGCCAACCCTCCCCTTTAACAGAAAACATTGAACTATATGTTTCTTCTCTGACCGGATAGAGTCTTACCTCTATGTCCTCATCAAGGTTTAATACCGTTTCAATAAGTGGTGAGAATGATATATTTATATCTTCTACTCCTTGTGGCATTTTTAGGGTAAATTTAGCCTTATTTACGTTCTCTGTTGATGTTAGAGTTATAGTTAGAACTCCATCCTTTATGGTGAAAGTATATTTCTTAATTTTTAGAATGCCAGAGACTTTCGATATTCTATCCAGAAGTTCTTTAGGTATTATAAAAGGTTTAATTTTGCTATAGTCTGTTAATACCTCGATCCCCTCTATTGTATTAGGCGCTAGCCTCCAAGATATAAGAGTAGAATAGTTCTGACTAGACACAAACAAGTCATTATCTTTCACTTCAATTGTCTCTCCTACTTTTAGCAAGTTTATTAGTTTTGATGGATCCATTGTAAATGGTTGTTCTGGAAATTCTGAAACCTCGCAAAACCCTTTTATAAGCATAGCGCTTTCATTGTATATGCCTACGATCTCTACTCCATCTTTTCCCTGCTTACTTTTGGTGAATAATACTTCACCTTTTGGTAGTTTACTAAGAAATTCCGCTAACATAATTTCTTAATTTAGAATAAGTATTTAAACTTTTTTGAAATAATTAATCATCTCCTAGCTGATTGCAATCATCCGATATCAAGTGCCCATGTTCATCGAAATTGCAAGATAGTCGCCATTTACTTGGTATATCTATGGATTCTAGGGCTAAGATCATTTCATCTAATTTTGATATAAGGAGTTTAATATCTGTACAGGTATTATTAACATTATTCTCCGCATTCAGATTAGGTATTTCACTGAAAACTGTAAACTTAGATAAATCCATATTTCTGAAATTTGTTTTATATCCTTTTGATTCATCCATCTTAATATACTTAAACCTTTTCATCATATATGTCATCTGCTTTAGATTAAGAGATATTCTAACATTCTTTTCTCTAGTGAACTCTCTAACTAGCTCCGTCACATCTATGTCTTTAATATAATTCTCTAGTTTCTCATTAGAAACTCCTAATATCTTCATTGTCATATAGTTTACTACACTCCTATGTATCTCATCTAGCTGACAATATTTGTTTAGTTTTATCTCCATATACTCATAGAATGAAGGATGATTATGTTTACTGTATTTGCGCAAGTATATCACCCCCCTTAAGTGTCTCATATATTAGTTTATTTTTCTGGATAATTTTACTCGCTATCATATAGTCTATAGTATTTTCAACTAATATAAACTGACTACCAACTATATTCTTTTTACCTATAACAACTAATCTATCCTCTGGCTGAGATATACCAGAAGGCGTCCAGTCTATTTCGCCAAATATACATATAGATGATACACTTAGATTTATTGAGAAGCTTGCTACTTTCAAAGAACCTATGAATACCCTACAATTTTGATCATTTTGAAATTTATTTATCATCTCATCTCTTTCTTTTTGTGGTACATCTCCATAAACTACTGCCGAGTTTGGAAATTCCCTAGCTATTGCCTCTATGACATCATGATGATAAGCAAATACTACAACCTTATCTTCGTTCTCTAGTGCATTCTTAATAGCTTCTACAATAAAGGGTACTTTACTTCTGGCCGTATCATGTCTTATCCTAGATATTTCTTGAAAGAAATATGATGGTGTATATCCATCTATATTTAATTTTTCAAATAGTTTATCCTTTCCTTCCTCTAAATATGTTTGTATATATTTTGAAAACTTCCTATTCTCTTCAATTACGTCTTTACTTATCATATTAGATGGTATAACTATCAATTGTCTAACTCTTTCCGGCATATCTTCTACATCTTCTTCAGTTCTTCTAAGCATACAAGTTGACCTCAATCTATAGTTTAAATCATCTAAGTTCTTGCTTCCTACCGGCCATCCAAATTGATTGAAAACCACGTACTTATCTGCAAACTCCTTCCAAGATGATGCTATATCTGACCCTATAAACTTAAGTTGTGGGTACAACTCTGTTACTCTATTAATTATAGGAGTACCTGTTAGGCATATTCTATTCTTTGCCCTTGTTCTCAGTTTTAGTGCCACTTTAGTCCTTTTAGCTTTTATATTCTTTATAAAATGACTTTCATCTAAAATAATAAGATCCCATCTCTGCATTAATAACTGGTTTTCATACTTAATTAATTGCTCATAGTGCATAATGAGTATTGAGTTATCCTCTGCAACTGGAGGAGAACCGTTTACTATACTTATCTTATAATTATGCACAAGCCATTTCTTCAACTCCTTATACCATGTCGTGTATACTGCTATGTTTGGCGCAACAATTAATATCCTTGAAGGATGAGTCACATTTATGTATCCTATAGTTTCTATAGTCTTCCCTAGTCTCATCTTATCAGCTAAAAGAACATTTTTCTTTTCTAACATATACTCAATGCCAGCTAATTGGTGCTGATAATAGTAGTAACCTTTATCCTGTAACTCTTTCGGCATAGGGACTGATATGTTTGAGTTGATCTTCATTGATGCTTTATAAGATTTATTTCTTAATTCTTCAATTTTCTTTGTTCCTTCTTCTACTGATGAATCAGTGATAACATTAGGCAATGAACTTAACCTTCTTACCTTATCTATTGAATCTGTTTCCCATCTATATCTCTGTGGATTCCAATAAAATCCTTGACCTTTGATTACATCCTTTTCCTCAAAACTGCTAATGGTATAAAAGACATTTCTCTCAAAATCAAACATAATGGTTATCAAAATAAAAACACCTCCTTTATATATAATTTTTTATTATTTAACATATTTATCAGTACTTTAATGCCGAGTTATATTTAAATTTTTTCTATGGAATTAGATAGATCAGTTTAAAAAAAGAATATTCATGATTATAATGTTCCTTATTTTTTTAATATAGTATTATCCATGGTATATGGAATCCATGGAATGAATAAATTTCTGATATCTTTATTAATACGAATTAATATACTAATTAAAACTTCACTCTACATAATACTCTTAAGTCTTTAATTAATTAACACATCTACATATATTTTTATCCAAATGTAAAATAAAATTATTTTACAAGTTTTAAAAACTTAAGCTTAATATTTATTGTAACAGTAATTTCAAATAGTTTTAAATATTTTTATTTCATTAATAATTGAAAAAATATGTAAATTATTTAAGAAAAAATAAAATGAAAGATCTCACTTTTCTATTTCACTTGGGTCTACTTCACCTGGTAATCCTTCTTCCTCTTCACTTTCTGCTTCTTTTTCGGTATTCACTTTTTCTTTAGCTTTCTCATACTTACTATCTAATTCCTCCTTCCTTTTCTGTGCTTTCAGTTCCAACCTATAATTTTTTAACGTCTTATATGCTTCCTCTACTTTATAGTTATATGCTTCCGGAATATAAACATATCTGTGAGAGTTTAAGTATATAGTGTTATCGTCTATATATCTAGCATTAGTATTCTCTACCTTCTGATTTCTAGCGTCTAATTTATATCTTTCCGGGTAAATGAATGTCCCTATATAACCTTCTTTAATGACCTGTATCACCTTCTCTTTAACATCACTGAATGAGAGAGTTTGACTTTTTGATATACCATAGATTAAATCCCACATCCTTATTGGTACAGGTTTACCTTGAAACTTAGGCACACTATTTAGTAAATAGTCTGTAAACATATCCTTTTCCAATTTATTCTCTACTGCTACACTTAGTCTTGAATCGACCAGTTTTTCAATTAAAGCCTTTAACCTATCGTCTAAATTTACATGTAGAACTGCATTGTTATCTAAGTAATATACCAAGAAGTTATATCCTAGAGCAACGTTATCTATATACTCTATATCTGAACTTGTTATTAGTCTGCCACTATTAATTATGCTTTCTGTGTATTTTTCATATTCCTCACTCCACTCTACCCCATTAATTAGTTGAGTTCTGTATAGCTGGTACATATAAGCTCTTATAGCATGTATAAAGTCTTCATCAATTACTGCATGATGTCTTTCTTTTTTAGCCTTATCATATGCATCTCTTAACTCCTTAGTCATATTTATAACATAGAATGTAAATCTCCTCTCAAGACCTGAGGAAAGATTTAGTCTTTCCCCTGGTTGCGTCCCTGCCCATAAAGTCATGAATGAGTAGTAAAACATTGTCCCATTAGCCATTGGTCTACTAAATTCCCCATCCTCCATAATCTCTAAGAATGCGTTGTGAAGTGCTGTAGAAGACTCTCCTGCAGACTTAGTTATATCTGTAAATTCTGGTATTCCTATAAATCCTGCACAATACTTCTTAGCTATGCCATATCTGTTAATTTGTTTTCCCTTATTATCTTTCTGAACAGTTCCAGCAAAACCAGGATATGTCATGCCTTTTGGCTTTGAATTTGGAACTCCTATACACTGCAAATAACCGTATTTGGGATCTAGAAATAGACTCATAAAAAGGTTCTTACCTGTTCCTGGCTCCCCTACTATTAGAACATGGACTCTCAAATTCGCTATAGGTTTTTGTCTATGAATGAATCCCTTTTCATTCCTGGCTGGAAGCTTATATCTGGTACAACCCTCATTAGTTACGCCGGCAAGTGGACAGAATGACTCACATCTAGTGTTGATTAGGTTTAGTATGCCAGCTGCATAAGAAGAAGCTAGAAGAGTAATAGGATATTCATAGTTTACTATTCTTCTTTTTTCTGCGTCTTTAAACATGTAATCCAATATGGTAGCATTTTCATCTTCCAGTTGAGCCTTTATCAACTTTATCTGTTCTGGTATACTTATACTTCCTAACACAGTAACATTGTTACATACTTCTAAGCCCTGTATATGTTCCGGATTCTCCTCGTCTTTATTACTTTCATCTTCTGTATATTCGTCAGTTGTATATTCGTTGTAGTCGTCTTCATCATCATTTTTAATCAACTATAACACCTCCTTCTTTTGTTAATACAACTCTCCTTTTTCCATTATATATTGATAATCCATTAGATATCATATATTCCCTTATAAAGGTCTCCATCTCCTTACTTTTACTTTTCATGATATTAGCCTTATTACCTACATCTATAAATGATTCTATTATGTCATCAAATGTCATATTCTCATTTAGATCGAACGACTTCTTTATCCATTCTGAATAATCTGTGCATATATCTTTAAACATGCAATAAACACAGTTATAGGACGGTTTGGCCGGAAATAACCCTGCAAGTATAGATTGATATACATTATCTAAAATCGGATACAACTGTTTTATTTCCTGACTATCTTTTTCTATTAGACCGGTGACGTTTGTTTTCTGTTTTATATTATAGTAGGAAAAGAACACTCTAGGTACATTCTTAATCTGCATAAGAGCGTAGGCATATATACTAGGTTGTAAATTGCCATTCACTTGCTTATATTCTGTATTGCCGTATTTGTAATCTATAATATAATAGTCATCTCCGATCTTGTCTATTCTATCAAATACACCTTTTAAATTATAGTCTCCAAGTTTAACATTAAATGGTAGTTCCACACTCTCTGTATGATCAAAGAAATCTTCTGTTACAAAATTCCCTATATCTACAAATATTCTCATAACATCATCATAAGATCCATACTTTGTTATAGCAGCAGATATTGCCTCTTCTACTGTATGATTATATAGTAGTTCTAATATGTAATGTGCTATACTTCCTTCCAGCATAATTTTTGTCTGTTGCGCTTCTCTTTTCTGTACATACCTGAACTCATATTGTTTAGGACACTTCTGATAAGATGATAATGCTGTAAAGCTAAAAGTCACCATTTCCATACCTCCTAGTGTAAGCATAGTGAACATATTTACTTATTATTATTAAATCTCTATCATCCCAATTTCTTGATATCCTATCGAAAAATGTAACTGCAGATTGTTCGTTAAAATGCACATCCAAGAAGTTACCCTTTTTATCTCTAGGTTGAAATTCCATAAACTTTAAAAGTGCTAATAATCTAGTTTCATACGATGGATGTTTGGCTAGTATCCTTTCCCTGAAAGAATCATCATACATTTCTTTAATTATTGTATCAAAATCCTTCTCCGAAAGGGAAAGAAAATCTACAAATATTCCATCCCCCCTATCTTTCGCTGCTTCTCCTATGAAGTCTGTTACATTTCTCTGTATCGTGAACTCATTTGTAGGATATCTTTTACCGGTCATTATAGGCAAGTTGGATGTATCTCCTACTTCTGATAAAGATATGATCTCTTCAAGAGGTCTATTTACTACTTCTGAGTTTATTGGAATACACCATCTATTTAATGCGTAGAATTTAGAGTCTTGACCCCTATATACATATCTAGTTCCTGGAATCCTAACTACTCTTAGAGGAGCACTAGATTTAACATTGACACATCTTAAGTCTAGTTTTTTCTTTATATTATTTTGAAATTCTCTTATGTTATATCTTAGGGATTCGTTTGCCAACATAGATGTAGGTTCCATTTTAAGTATAAAATGAAAACCTTTTCTTCCTGAGAATGTTATTAGATGGTCATAGTCAATAAAATATTCATCTAATTTTCTTATATCATCTAGTGCGTCCTCTATTGTTACGTCGCCATTGGATTTATCTGTGTCAACATCCCATAACATATTCTCAAATAGTATTTGATGTCCTACTGTAAAGTTAAATGAAGTAAATAATGGTCTCTTACCATTATAATAGTTTAGAAAGGATAAATATTCCTTATAGTTGTTAACAGTTAAGGCAAATGGATTACCAACACGTCTTGGAAATTTATCGAAAGAATAGAGATTATCTATTCTTTCTCGCATTAAATTAGAAGAGATCGATTGCATAAAATTCACTTATATATTTATGTCATCTAATGGGTTCTTTTTACTTTCTAAATTTATAGTTGTTGAATCTTGTTGTTCTGTACTTTGTGGGATTGTTGATATATCTAAGTTTTGAGTTGGTAATATTGTTTTAGCATTTGTTAAACCTACTGCTCTAGTGGTGCCATCAACTAAAGTTTTAATATGCTCCCATTTCTCTTGTGTAATAAGCGGTTTAAAGTCTGATACATCTATCACTGAGCCTGTAGTGAATAACCTATCGTCTTTATCAGACTGCACTATTACCATATACTTGTTCTTTCCTTTTGAAGGTTGATCTTCTTCATATTGATGCAAAACTATATCGGCATCACCTATAGTGCTCTTTAGCCAACTTGCTATACTTTTCCTAGTGTCGTTGCCTGCTATTTCTTCAGGCTGATCTTTGTCCCAACTACTCATCCAGACTACATATTTAGAGTTCTCATTTGCTACCCTTTTCAAAGAAGATAAATAAGCAGTTCTCTGCTTCCACCAATTCAGTTCTTTGAATCCGTCCCCAACTGGTAGTTTATGATTAAATCTCATTTTCCATTCTGCGAACTTTGCTGCTTCTTCCATTCCATCTAATACTATGGATTCCGCTGGGTATAACCTTATTAATTCTATTGCTAGATCTATCGCCACTGAACCTTGCTCTGGAGGTGGTATATGTGCAACCCTATCTGCTATATTAAAAACCTTTACATCTTCATTCTTAATTAGACCTTTTTTTACCAACATCGATTTTATTATAGCGCTCTTACCATCGAATGATATCACTGTTTTAGTCCCTGGTGAGTTTAACATTGTTGTAGTCTTGCCATCTCCCTTTCCACCCCATATAAATATTATGGGTTTATATGCGTCTTCGACATTAACAGAAAGATCTATACCATACTTTTTCTTAAGTAAAGATAGTACTTCGGAACTAGTAGAATTATTGAGAGTAGTCATCGTTATCGTCTCCATCTATTATAGAGTCGTTTCCAAAACCATCCTCTGCAAATGAACTATCCGTCTGACCGATATTATCATTACTACTTATTATTTTTCCGGTAGATTGACCCCTATTCACTTGCTTATTACTTGTTGAACCTCCTGGAAAGACAAACCCATCTTTATTTATTACAAATAAAGCATAGAATATCCATTCTCCTTCTTTATTAGGTCTTACATTGCCTACAGCTACAAATCTTTCTCCTGGTGATAAAACTATACCTGGATTTGTTCTAAGATGGATAGGAATATCGATAGTAGATGTAGAGTCATTTATAATTACATCATCTGTTAGAATTCCACCTATAATATAGTAAGTATAAGGGTCTAGGCTTGACCAAGGGGGCTCTGCGAACGGGATTTGTGGAGTTCCATTTTGACCATATCCCATACTAATTAGGATTTCTTCTTCTTTTGGCTTTATACAGGATGTCTCCATTATAGGTTTGTTGAAATCTATATAAGAGACTCCATTATTTGAACTTCTAAATGACATTTTATAACATTTCCCCACTTCTGGTAGTAGTTTAGCTGCATTCTCTATGTCTGAACCGTAAAGTGTTACATACTTTATACCTTCTTGACTGTAGAAAGCTAAACTTTGAAAGGACTTCTTCCCGTTCTTCGGGTTACTTGGTCTAGTTCTGCCTATTAAAAGATAATCCTTTAGTGTATCTTCCTCGTTTATTCTAGATATAACCCTAGCTCTAAAAGCTCTAGCTTGTTGACTAGTTGTTGTCATTCTTATAACACGTGAAACTACCTCTATACTCGAGTCCCCGTCATCATAAGAAATATTGTAAGCCAGATTCTTTTCTTTCATAAGTTCGTCCTCACCATATTTCAGATAGAAATAGACAAAGTATTTCAATATTTTTGCCTTCGCTTCGCTAGCTTTTACTGGGTCTGTTATTTTATTCTCGTCGTCCAAAATATTCTGGTAAGTTGTTAGCAGTTTTTTGACGTATTCCACGGCTGCAGAAAATCGTTCTTGTCCTACCGAGGATTTTAAATCCTCAAATTTCTTATCAAAACTAATCATACTATAAAATTAGAAAAAAGTATTTAAACTTTTTTATGAACGGAAATTATGAGGCTTCATCTACAATCTTTAGAAACCCTATTTCTTCTAATTTACGAATTACCTCTCTTGCATCATCTATGGTAATACCGAGCATTTCTGATAAGTAATCTGGATATACATCTTGCAACTCATATAGCTTTATAATTCTAATAGCTCTTGACGATAATGTTAACAATCTCTTATCATCCATAATAATCACACTTTATTATTTAAAATAAGTATTTAAAGTTTTCTATAAGCATCAACCCTATCTTCTTTATCATACTGCTTATATTATTCATCTGCGGTGTTTTTCCAAGCATAATAAGATGGTTTTAATACTCCATTAACAGTAACTAATCCCCATGTACCATAGGTTGATGAATCCTGCCACGCATACCAGAAAACATTTTTGATGTTAAATGATTTTAATAGATTCATCGTTGTGTAGATGTATTGTGATTGATTTCCCATGTTTTCTGCGTAGTTCGTTGTATTACTTGACATCAACCCAGTTTCTGTGATCCATATCGGTTTGTTTTCTAGTATTTGCATATAAGAGTTGATAGTATAGGAATACA
>Ga0080003_1000986_pt1 | contig 16482 bp, 11 predicted proteins | sample JossMetagenome_FD_69206 | JGI IMG/M metagenome (GOLD analysis project Ga0080003, IMG submission 69206) | Hot spring microbial communities from Joseph's Coat, Yellowstone National Park, USA - JC2_E (SPADES assembly) (version 2) | ecosystem: Environmental > Aquatic > Thermal springs > Hot (42-90C)...
AGTGGGTCATTCTGATCATTTTATCCCTGTTCTTGATAGTACAGGCTTCTGATACCTATATAATATCTGCAGTAAGTCCCGATCTAATTACGGAATTTCACATCAGCGAAGAGACCCTCGGATTCCTATTCTCAGCGACTCTTGTGGTTGCCACCGTCCTGTACCCGATATGGGGGTACTGGTATGATAAATATTCGAGAAAAACTCTGACATCTATTATTGCCTTTATTTTGGGTGCTACTACATGGCTCAATGCACTCACAACGGTTTTTTCTCAGTTTTTTGTAACAAGATTGCTGACTGCGCTTGGGTATCCTATACCCTCCGGGGCTTATACTCTTACCGCTGATTATTTCGAATTAAAGGAGAGAGGGAAAGCCATGGGATACATAAATGCCGCGACACCCATAGGATATCTTCTAGGGATTGTAATTCCTCTTACGATCATTGGTGCCGGAATGAGTTGGAGATATTCTTTTTTCATTACTGGTGGCCTGAGTATAATAATAGGTCTTATGATCTATTTTATTATCAAAGAAATTCCCAGAGGGGCTTCTGAACCGGAACTTGAAGGAAAGCTGGCATCTGACATATACAAGGTGAAACTATCCGATTTGTGGAAAATTTTGAAAAACAGATCCCTTCTTTTTCTTTTCTTGCAATCATTCTTCGGTACGTTCCCCTGGAATATAATTTCATTCTGGATGATAACTTATATGGCTCTGGGGCGTCATCTTCCATATTCGACTATAACAATCGTAATGGCTGTATGGATATTAGTTATGGTTGCAGGAAATATTATTTCAGGTTACCTAAGCGATTACCTTTTCAAGAAGACCGTCAGAGGAAGAGCTATTCTGGGTTCAGTAGTGGTGTTTATTTCAGCAATACTCATCTATCTGACCATGTATTCTGTAAGCTTTAGTGGTTTTTTCATCTTTGGTACATTGACTGCACTAGAGATTCCTATGGCCGGGTCGAGCGTCAACGCGTCGATAATGGACGTTACGGAGCCAGAGCTAAGAGGAAGTGCTACTGCATATCTAAACTTCTTCTCAACAGTAGGAAGCTCTATCGGTCCGGCCTTGGTGGGAGTTATTGCAGTAACTATCTCGCTTCAATTTGCCATAACTGTAATAAGTGCGTCAACGTGGATAATATGTGGATTCCTTTTCACGATCCTTATTTTCACACTTCCCAATGACATAAAAAGGCTAAGGAGTGTAATGAAATCAAGAGGGGAGCAACTGGAGAGTGCTCTCAAAGAATAGTTCAACAGTTCTCTTTTTAATGACATCTAACACATTATTGCCGGCGAAAACGTTTTAATAAGAAAGGAAACTAAGTCCTGAGTAACATGGACTTCTCTCTTCCGGATGAAACCGTTTCCATTGTTGAACTCGCACGTGAATTCTGCAGGAAGAATATAGAGCCCATCTCGTCAAAGATAGACAGGGAAGGATATTTCCCAAATGAGAAATTCAGAGAGATGGGTAGACTCGGCCTCCTGGGTCTAACCGTACCTGAAGATCTAGGTGGAGCAGGAATGAATTACCTTACAGAGGGTGCAGTGCTTGAAGAGATCTCTTATTTTTCAGCTTCTTTCGGTCTCTCTTACGGAGCACACTGCAATCTTGTCACAGATAATATTCTCAGGAACGGAAGCAAGGAACAGAAAGAGAGGTACATCCCTGACCTGGTTTCAGGCTCCAAGATAGGTTCCCTTTGCCTCACGGAGCCCGGTGCAGGTTCTGATGCATTGGGTGGAATGAGGACGCAATATGAGAGGAGAGGGGGGAAATATGTGATAAACGGAAGCAAGACATTCATAACGAATGCTCCTGTTGCAGACATATTCCTCGTTTATGCAAGAAACGGAGGAAGATATTCTGCATTTATTCTTGAAAGGGGTGACGGAGTTAAAACACCCAAGGAAATAAAGAAGATGGGTATGCGCGGATCCCCCACAGGAGAGGTTTTGCTGGAGGGGGTTGAAGTGGGAGAAGACAGGATCCTCCGTGGAGAGGGAATGGGGAGGGAGATCATACTCGGGGGGCTGAATGCAGAAAGGGCAGTCCTAGCCTTCGGTTCCATAGGGATTGCGAGAAGAGCCCTGGACGAAGCAATATCATACAGCAATCAGAGGGAACAGTTCGGGAGCAGGATTGGGGAGTTCGAGTTGATTCAGGAAAAGCTGGCGTACATGTTCACAAGGCTTGAGGCATCGAGGCTCCTTGCGTACAAGGCAGCCATTATGGTTGAAAACAGTAGAGCAGATCCTTCATATCCCGCAGCCTCAATCCTGATGGCTTCTGAAACTGCAACGCAGATAGCAAAGGAGGCGATACAGATATTCGGTGGGTACGGTTACACGGAGGATTATCCGCTGGAGCGGTATCTGAGGGATGCAATTCTCTATGAGATTGGAGCGGGAACTACGGAAATAAGGAAGATCGTGATAGCGAAATCTATTCTGAAGAACCACCCCTCTTTCAAGATGTGAAATTAGGGAGAAGAATTCAAAATGGTTTAAGTACAATTAATCCATGGTTGTTAAAGGTGAAAAATATGGGAGATTACAAGGCGAAATTACCTGAATACAAGAGCCTGAAGGGAATAAGCGAGAGGATGCTCGCAGAGCATCTGAAGCTTTATAACGGATATGTTGCCAAGAGCAACGAGATCGTGGACAAGCTGGCATCCGGAACCGTGGACCTCTCTAAAAGTGCGGCAACATACTCGGAGTTCAGGGCACTGAAACTGGAACAGACGTTCAACGGCAACGGAATGTATCTCCATCAGTTCTACTTCGAGAACCTTTCCGACAATGGCGGCCAAGCAGAGGGAGAAGTGAAGAAAGAGATAGAGAAAAATTTCGGCAGCTTTGAGAAGTGGAAAGATGAGTTTGTTGCCACTGGCATGGCAGGTCGTGGCTGGGCGGTCCTGGGTCTTAATCTTGAAGACGGAAAACTTTACAACCTTCTGTACGACGCGCATAACATTGGAGGCTTTGTTACCCTCGTTCCAATACTTGTTCTTGATGTCTTCGAGCATGCCTATTTCATAGATTACGGAACCAACAGGAAGGATTACATAAATGCATACCTGAATCTCATAAACTGGTCAGTGGTGCAGAAGAGGCTTGAAAAGGCAAAGAAGATGTACAGCATCTGGACATCCTGATTTTGATTAAAGCTCACTGCCCAGTAGGAGGGGCCAAAGGGCAGTGAGCTCCTATTTATCGAAATTTTATATTTCATTTTTTCGAAGCAAAATCGGTAGCGGGATAATTCTGAACCGTTGCTTCAGTTTTCTATGGGATGCATCATCAGGGAATCCCGAGATCCCGCATGTGATACTTCACCGCGCCTGGAGAATTTCTCCACGTTCCTACCTGCTTCTGGATATATTCACATCGGCCACCTGAACGTAGGGGGACTTCGTGGGAAGCGTTTCATCCCACCATTTCACCTTTTTCGTTTCCTTCGTAATTCCTTCCGTGTTCCTGAAGATGTTGAGAAGTGAGTCGGATATCCTTATGCTTCTCCACGTCTCCTTTATCTCCCCATTTTCAATATAGAATATTCCGTCCCTGGGTATTGTTGAGAACACACCTTCCCTATAGTCTTGAAAACGGGTGTACCAGGTGTTAACTATCATAACCCCCTTCTTCGTCGATGAAACCATGTCTTCAATGCTTTCATTTCCAGGTTCAACACTTATCTGCCATGGGGTGGGTGCAATTATCCCAGCGTTTCCAGTGGTCTCAGTCTTGAATTTTGAGGCAGTCGAGAAGTTGTGGAGATAGTTCTTGACCACTCCCTTCTCTATGACCGGCGTCCTTTGAGCTGGGGTTCCTTCATCGTCAAACAGCTTTGCATTTATCATTGAATCTTCAAGAGGATCGTCGTACATCGTGAAAATGCTGCTTCCTATTCTATCACCGAGCCTTCCGGCGAACATTGACATCCCTGAATCGACCTGGAAGGCTGATGCCATGGGTATGGTATACGACACTATGGAAGCAAAACAGAGCGGAGTGAATATCACGTTGAACTTCCCCTCTTCCCCCTCCCTTATGTTCCGCACATTTCTTGAAAGGTCTATGATCTCCTCCCCCTGTTTCTCCAGAAGGGGGAAATCTTCATCTGATGAACTCATGAACGAGGTCTGGACAGGATAATCCTTGTCGTTGAACGCCCTGGCCACAAACTCTATACCGAATTGGCCTTGAGAACCGGAATTGAAAGGTGTTGCTACCTCCTCAGAAATAGATCTGGAATAGAAAACGCCGCCGACTCTCTTGAAAAATGGTTTGACCTGATCTATGAAGCTGTTCACAAACTCCTGAGGATTCAGTAATCTAAGTTTCTCATCCCTGTTTCCCTTGGTCCTGTAGGAATTCTTCCTGTCGTTAAGGCTGACAAAATCATTGTTTTCCTCAATACCCTTGAGCGCAGAGACTGCCCTGTTCAATGTATCTTCCAGTGCCCTTTCGTCTCTTAGATCAAAGGAAAATGTCTTCTTCCCCTGTGCAAGGAAAACGGTTACAAGCTCCTCGTTCCATGTGTTCGTGATATCTATAGCGTTATTGGAAAACCTGACCTGTGTGGTTCTGGAAGTTACTTTTTTCACGGCAGCCTGATCCGAAACTCTTGACACTTTTTCATAGATTTTATTTAAATCCATCATCATTCACCTCACATACACGTCCCTGAGCCTTATATGTGGTCCTCCCATCCAGACATCAACACCCTGCATGGGATCCCCCTTCCCGCACGTTCCTGCGGAAAACTGGAGATCTTTGCCCACAGCGTCAATTGAAGAATAGAATTTCACTGTGGTTGTCTCGATTACAGGTCTCTTTATCTGTTCGAAGATCTCACCGTTCCTGATAAGGTATGCCTCGCGCCCTACATACTTCTCGTTGAACCTTATATCATCAATGTTCCATTCTGTGAAACTCCTCATATATATCCCATTCTTCACGTCCTCCATCATCTCCTCCAGTGTATATTCACCAGGCTCGATGTACGTGGTACTCATCCTGACAAGAGGTTCCTTGTCCCATTCTGATGATCTCGAGGCACCGTTGCTCTTTTCCCCCATCCTGCCTGCACTTTCCCTGTTATGGAGGAATTCGTTGACGAGACCTTTCTTGTAGAGGTACCTCTTCCTTGCTGGAACACCGTCCCTGTCGTACTTGTAGAAACCAAAGCTGTGTTCTATGGTGGGATCATCAACCAGATTCACTATGTCTGACCCAACCCTCATGCCCCTGTCCTCTTTCTTTATGAATGATTCCCCTGCCTGTGCCATCTCCCTTCCCAGTATCCTGTCGGCCTCAGAGGGATGACCGGCACTTTCATGTGCAACTATCCCTGAAATCTCAGGGCCAGCTACAAGGTCATACGTTCCGGGAGGGATCTTCTTGGCTGCGGCCGCCTTCTTCAGAGCTTTGGCTTCCTGTTGCACCCTATTATTAAGATCCCAGAAATCTATGGCCTCGTATCCGCCAGAATATCCCAATTCTATGGTGCCCTGCTCAAAATTCCCTCCCTCCATGAAACCGAGCATGGCGAAGAAGGAAACCTTCGGCAATCTGTGCCTTATGGACATTCCACCGGAACTCTCGATCAAACCCTCCTCGATGTTATCGTTAATGGCGAGGATCCTCATCTGTATCCCTTCCTTAACAAGGAGAGATTCAATATCCTTCAGGATTGATAACTTCTCCTCCAGAGGCACATCCTTTATCCTCCTCCTTTCTGCAACTTCCCATGAATCCCTGTAGCTCTTTTCTTCTGACAGCGTGTTTCTTCCAGGAATTTTTGACCTTCGCACAGCGTAATCTATCTCCCCCCTTATGACTCCCCAATCCGAGATGTTCGAAGAGGCAAAGGAAATGGAGCTGTTCACAACCCTGAATGCGAGCCCCGAATCCTTGGAGTAGCCAGTAGCAGATACACTTCCATTCTTCATGAGAATTGTGTTCCTTTCTGATGAGAGGTAGCTAGTTTCAACATAACTACCCATCTTCGAAGCATATTCAATTGCCCTGTCCACGAATTCTTCCATTCAGATCACCTGAGTTCCTTTGTCTTCCTCACCATCTTCTCAAACTGATCCATGAGCTCCTTTATGGCACCGTAGAGATTCCAGTCCCATGATCTTGAGAAGAATGTTTTGGACTCAGTGACCATCTTGCCCCGTACGGAATACTTGATCTCCTTACCTTCCTGGTGGTATTCCTCTATGTGAATATTTATCACAAGTGGTCTCATTCTCTTGAATTTGGCTATTGATTTCGCACCCTTCTCCACAATTGAGTATATGCTGTCATACACCTGCGGATCCTCGAACCTTGCCCCCGAGAGGTTCACGAGGACAGACTCCTCCTTGGATCCCTTGGCTATTTCGCTCAATATGTCGCCCTGGCTCACTATTCCCTTGGGTTTGCCGTTTTCATCCGTGATAACGCAGACGCTGTGCCCCCCCTCGACCATCTTCTCAATGCATTCAGAAACTGAGGAATCAAGGGTAACATATAGGGGAGGATTCATGGAGTTCTTCACCTCCACATTGGCCTCATTCCTGTAGTAATCGCCCTGCCTCATCCTTTCCTTTTCCCTCCAGAGACCCTTGCTGACGTCGTTTATGTTGACCATGCCCACAAGCTTTCCCGAGCTGTTAACAACGGGTACACTTGTCTCATCTATCTCCCTCATCTTCTTCAGTGCCTCAGAAAGAACATCATTTTCAGATACGGTAATGGGATCTCCCGACATTATTTCGGAGACACCCCTGGATGAGATATCTTCCAGCTGTGAGGCTGCCCTCACAATATCTGTAGCCGTCACGATACCTTCAAGCTTTCCACCCTTCATAACAGGCAGCGCTCTGAGGCCTGTGTCAAGCATCTGCCTCGCTGCCTCCGTTATGGATGCGTCTGGTGAGATGGAAGGCGTTCTTGCCATAACAGTTTTTACCTTTGTTGTGACGGGGAGGGATTCCCTCTTGTAAAGCATGTTGTATTCTATCATCCCTGCATATTTTCCCTTGGTGTCGAGGACGAGAAGATGATGTATGTTCCTGCTACTCATCTTGGATATAGCAGTCGAGATTGTATCCTCGGTGCTGACAGTCACATAGTTTTTCGTCATGAATTCTCTGACAGAGACCATGAATGTCTATCGATACAACAGTTAAGTATTTTTTTTCTTGCCTGTGATAACTCCGGGTATGAAATCAAGCAATTCCGAAGTGAAATAGCTGTAACCCTTTTCCCTGAAGGCTTCGAGTCCGGCAGAACCTACAATGTACGAAGCCAGGAAGGATGCATGAAGTGGGTCCAGGCCCCTGGCGATCAGTCCAGCAACGGCACCGGTGAGCAGATCACCTGTACCGCCCCTCGTCATGCTCTGGTGGTGGAACCTTGAGTTTTTCTTGATTGTTCTACCATCACTAACGATATCCACCGGACCCTTGAGCAATATTACAGCATTTATATTTCCTGCAGTTTTCATCACGTTTTCCTCAGTAGGTTCCAGACCAAAGGTTGACCTGAACTCTCCCCTGTGGGGTGTCAGGACCGCGGCACCGTTCAGATCCCCTATGGATTTAATTGCATCAAGAGCATCCGCATCCACCACAACCTTTCTCCCTTTTGAAATGGAATATCTTATTATTTTCTCAGCTTCATTTATTGCTCTACCGTCCTTTGTTATCCCGGGTCCTATTGCAATCACGCTCTCTCTTTCTTCTATCATCTTTGCCATTTCGTAGTTAAATTCTATCCTATCCATTCCGGAAGGCCTTAAAATGATATCAGGGGCGTTGCATGCTATAAACTGGTGTATTTCCCTGGGTGCAAAAAGGAAAACAAGATCGACACCCATCCTCTGGGCAGATTTTGCCATGTAAACAGGTGCTCCAAAGAAATCCGAGCTACCTCCTACTATAACGCACACGCCGTTCTGCCCCTTGTGTGAATCCTTTGAAGACTGCGGGAATGCGAGAAGATCACCCGGGCCGATCATCTCCACTACTTCCTCAGGGAATCCAACGTCAACAACCTTTATCTCCCCGCAGTTTTCCGCTGTCATGCCCTCCTTCACGAACTGCATTGTGACTGTGAAGTTTGGATGGACTGAAATTCTTGTGGGAAAACCCGAGGGGACATCCACGGAGACTATTCTGTTTCCAGAAGAGTTTATCTTGTTTATCGCGGATAGGTAAGGCTCCCTTGGCTCACCTGAAATGCCAACGCCAAGCATCGCATCCACTATCAAATCCCCTTCCTTTATGTCCAGGTCTCCAATGATAACACCTCCGGCATCCACGTATTCCCTCTGTTTCTTCTTGCACAGTTCAGTGGATGGGTCTAGCACAGGAAAAACCCTTACATTGATACCCTTTGACTTAAGGACCCTCGATGCCACGTATCCATCCCCGCCGTTGTTACCCGCACCGCAAACCACCAGAACGTTTCTGGATCCTAGTGAGAGAACAAGATCTGCCACAGCGGCACCGGCATTCTCCATGAGGGTTTCCATATCAACACCTGAAGCTTCCGCATTCAGGTCCAGAATTCTTGAGTCAAGGATGCTGAGCATCGTTTCACAATCTACATTGCGTATTTACATTTTGTAGTTCAGAGGGGAATCGAAAAGAGTTATATCTTAAGGTGATATTCTATCCCGTGATGAGAAGAGGGTCAGCTGAGCTCGTGCTGTGATGACCCCTATGAGTGCTGAATGGTGATAAAGGTGAAAAGTATAGAGGAACTGGCTCAAACTGCGAGGGAACTGAAGCAGAAGGGAATGACAGATAAGGATATAGCTACGGAGATGCATCTGTCATTGAACACGGTGATATGGCTCCTGAGCGGAGAATCCAGGATGGAAAAATCCCAGGCGGATGTGAAAATAGGGTGGAGGAGTATAGGAGTTTACTCAAGCAGGATATACAATATCTCGGAGATCATGGCAGATATAATAGAGGAGGAATCCCAGAGGCTTGAGAAGGACGTGCAGACAGTTGTTGGCATAACCATAAATGGCATTCCCTACGCCACGTTCATATCTGATATCCTGGGAGTTGAACTCGGCGTTTACAGACCGATAACGCTGAAGGGGGAGGGAACATTCTCAAGCAATTATGCAAAGGTATCTGGAAAGAATCTTGTTTTCGTGGATGATGTTGTCAGCACGGGAGAAACAGTTTCAAAGGCAATAAATGCCGCGAGGAAGGAGAAGGGGAATCCCATACTCGTGGTTGTTTTGACGAATAAGACCGATAAGGACGAAGTAGAGGGGGTCCCGCTGAGGGCTTTGATAAGAGCAAGGCTGATAAAGTAATGCACTGGGCTGATGTCATAGCTTCAAAGGTACAGGGGAAGCAGGTAGTTTCCACGGGAATCTCCCCGTCCGGTGAGATTCATGTTGGCAACATGAGAGAGGTGCTCACCGGGGAAATAGTATGCAGGGCCCTGAGGGATGCAGGGAAGGATGTCACATTCTACTACGAAGCTGACGATATGGATCCCCTAAGGAAAGTCCCAAAGGGCATAGACCAGTCCTTCTCCAAATACATAGGGCAGCCCCTTTTCAAGGTTCCGGCTCCAGATGGGATACACTCCAGCTGGTCAGAACAGTTCATAGAACCGTTCAAGGAAACACTGGATATAGTCGGTGTGAAGCTCGACTTCCTCTATACCCACGAGCTCTATGAACGCGGGGCATTCAATGATTTAATAAAGATATCATTCGAAAAAAGGGAAAAGATAGCCAATATTCTCTCCGAGGTCTCAGGAAAGCAGGTCCAACCTGATTACTATCCTTTCAATGTGATATGCGATTCGTGCGGGAGGCTTGATAAAACTGAAATAACGTCCTTTTCCTGGCCTGTGGCGGAATACAGGTGCTCCAACTGTAATTATTCAGGAAGTAAGGATGTTAGAAACGGTAATGGTAAGCTGCCATGGAGGGTGGAGTGGCCTGCAAAATGGGCCTACCTGCACGTCACCATAGAGCCTTTTGGAAAGGATCACGCCGCCTCCGGAGGTTCCTACGATACCGGGAAAAGAATTGCCTCCGAGATTTTCAATATAAACCCCCCATTTCCCGTGGTATACGAGTGGATTCTTCTGAGGAATCAGGGGGCGATGCACTCATCAAAGGGTGTGCTCATAAGGTCCATAGATATGGTGAGAATGGCCCCTCCGGAGATATTGAGGTTCCTGATAGCGAAGAACAATCCGGAAAGGCATATAGAGATGGATACAGGAACGGGGCTCATATCACTCGTGAATGAATACGACATATACGAGAGGGTGTATTTCGGAAAGGAAGAGGTTGAGGACGGAGAGAGAAAAAGGGATATGAAAAGAGTTTATGAACTGTCTCAACCAGGCGAAATTCCAAAGGAAATGCCTGTGCAGGTATCGTTCAACCATCTCATAAACCTTGTTCAGATAAAAGGCAGTAATGAGGAAATAATAGGCTCTCTGAGGAAATCATCCTTCGTGATACCCAGTGATACAGGAAGACTCATTTCAAGAATTGAAGCTGTAAGATACTGGCTTGATCATTTTGCGGGGGATGAATTTAAGATAAAGCTCAATGAAAAGCCACCCGTATTGGATTTGAGAGAAGTTGAGAGAGATTTCATTAAAACGCTCATCTCACGACTCTCCGATGGACTATCACCTGAAGATGTGAACAAGGTCATTCACGAAAGCTGCGCATCATCAATTGGTGAAAAGCAAAAGTGCTTTTCCCTGCTTTACAGAATATTTCTCAACAGTGAAAAGGGGCCAAGACTTGGTTACCTCTTCACCTCCATTGGAATGGAAAAGGTAAGGAATTTCCTGGCAAGCAGCCTGAACCAGGGTCACTGAATCCTTTCCATCACCTTTATACCCATAATTTTCTCTATCTTTCTAGCGATCTGCCTGTCGGGCTTTATTTCTTCCCTCTCTATCTTGGCAACAATGTTCTTCTTTTCCTGAAGCTTGGCCGCCAGCTGCTCCTGGGATAGACCCATCTCTTCTCTCCTCTTTTTGATGATCTTCCCATAATCCTCAATAGGTTCCTCAGAATCCAAAGAAGATTCTTCCCTAGGCTTATCAACTCTGGCTGGATGTGGAAGCGGCGGTGCCTTTGTAGTATTTGAAGGCTGAACTCTGAAATTTCCTGCCTTCGGCTGCGACTGTCTCGGGACTTCTTTGCCATACTTCAGGCAATCGCTACATACCCTCATATGGACCCCGTCAATAATAACATCAAAGAGCCTGTTGGTCTGTTTACCGCAGAGCTCACAATTCATGATTATAGAAGGAAAAGAGAATAGATAATCTTAATGCCTGGGGTTTTGTGAATCAGGACATTACTTGTAACTTCAAAGAGAGCAGAGACTGAAAAGAATATTAACCAATTGAAAATCAGGCCACAGGGGCTGTGGGGTAGCTTGGTATCCTACGGGCTTTGGGAGCCTGAGACCCCGGTCCAAATCCGGGCAGCCCCATATGGTTCAGGGGGATATAGATAACAATAAAAAATGACACCCCCTATTTAAACTAATATCTAACAATTAAAATATTAATTATTCTTGTCTAATTTAATTTCTCTGTATAATTGCAATAGAATTTTTACAATTTTTACTTTAGCATTTAACAGCTTACCCTTTCTGATCTTTGCTTTTTGCCTCTTTAGTTCTCTTTCCGATATTCCCTTATCCCTGACATCCTTAGGTTTCAATGATAGAATCCATTCAGTAAATTCATTACTTTTAACAATTTCATGATCCTTTGTATACTCTAAATAATCAGTGTCTTCAATACCAATAAGGTTATCTTCAAGATTATTGGATTCCTTACCGATGTATCTTATCCGATTAACAACGATATGTTTTCTGTGTACAATTCCTTCATTATCGTAATCGAATTTGTTATCGTTATGACTTACGTATTTAGTTAGAATGTCGTCAAGAGTATACCAGTAAGCATTAGAGGGTAAGGGCAATTTATCTGATGCTGTATTTGTTTTATAGTCAATAAATGGTTCATATTGAATTCCTGAAGTATTCTTATCATAGGGTAAACAGGGAATTACATCGTTTTTCTCTGGTCCAATAGGATCCAATAAGCATGAAATTGAAAGGTTTTATTTTCTTATTGAGAAGTTTTATTCTATCCCTTTGTATTTTTTATAGGAAAATGTAAATTATGGTTTTCTCATAATGTGTTAGATCAATATACTCGTAAGGAGTGTGAAATGATGTATAAAAAAAATATTATTATAAAAACAGTGGCTGTTTCAATAGTGTTCTTGTTTTTGATCTCAGGGTTATCAGCTTTGACCTATGGAACACAAGCTTCTAATAAGCCAACATATAATTCACTTGAAAATATAATCCCTAATAAAATCCCTAGAACCTTACTGAATAAAACAAATAACAACAACCAACCTGTGAATCCTTTCTCCCTATATTCGAAAGAACCTGCACCAATGGGAATTGCCGATTATGGTATCGGCCCTAATAACCAACCATATGCATATGAAACTCCTGAATTTCTTGGAGTAATTAATGTTAACAAATTGGAAACCTATAATGCTTCCTTGAACCAATCCGCATATTGGATGACTTTTCAGTTAAACGTTAATCTGGTCTTTGAGAATGGAAATACACAATATGCTTATTGGATACAAGATGTGGTATTTGTTAATACATCAGATAATTATATTCAATTCATAGACAATATTTGGAATTTCTCCTCACCTGGTGCTAATATGTTTGATAGTACAGTACTCGGCAATGGTACAGTGGGCAATTCAAGTGGAACAGGTTTCTATTATGACTGGGCAAATCAATATTTGCCCGGAAATGATATATCTCTCTCTTATCCATATAATATTCAATTAGAAGTTTTTAGCTATATAAATGCCCAAGGATATCCAGCAGTTGCTTTTCAGTATAATGATGGTTATGGGTGGGTAACATACGATAATGCAAATTTTGTATTTGCTAGCGATTTAACATCATACCCTGAGTTTCTAGTTGACGGTTACCAGTATGAACCTACTGGGTATACTTTTTATGATGCTGAATTGATACTAGGTGGCCCAGGTGGAGGGGCTCAAACCTATGATGTATCATCTTCACTAACTTTACAGCTTGAATATTGGAATGGACATAACTTCCAAATGATAGACAATGCTTACAATTTTGGCTCCAATACAGCAGAGGGAATTAGTAATGTAGTATCATCAGCCATGTATTACAGAGAGAATGGGAGTATATTTGAGAGCATTCTGAACGGGTCGGGACAGCTTTCCCCGGTTTATAATCAATCTGATATTGGGATTGTTAACATATCGTCCTCTCTTTCATCCGGTTACCTTATGGTTAACAATACGAAATACAATTTCATCGATGGAGATGTGAACATTACCATCGCACCCGGAAAATATTTGTTCAGCCTCTATTCGTCATCTGGTTTGTTAATAAAGGAATGGAATGAGGTAATATATGCAGGTGGATACCTTCCACTATCTACTCTAAATATTTATCAAATAACATTCACAGAAAAAGGTCTTCCACCCGGGACAGTATGGTACGTTAATCTCAGCAACAGTCAGTCATTTTCTTCGACAACAGACGCTATAGCATTTACAGAACCAAACGGTTCCTATACATATACAATTGCAACATTAAATAAAGAGTACACGCCATTAGAATTTACAGGATCATTTACTGTTAATGGATCGAATGTGAACGTTTCAGTTACATTCCATTTAGTCACGTATAAAATGACGTTCATTGAATCAGGTCTACCGTCTGGTTACTGGTACGTAAATATAACTGGCCAGCCATCATCTGGGCCAATACCATCATCACAATCTTCATATTCAGTATCCCTCCCAAATGGTTCATACTCCTACACAGTATCAACAGACAACAATGAGTATAAGCCATCATATACAGGATCATTCACAGTTAATGGTGCATCAGTCTCTCAATCCATAAGCTTCTCTGAAGTTACATACACAGTCACATTCACAGAAACAGGTCTACCTTCAGGTGCAACATGGAACGTCACCCTTAACGGTGCTGAATCATCATCGTCCACATCCTCAATCTCATTCTCAGAACCCAATGGCACTTATTCATACATCATAGGAATATATCAGGGATATTCTGCGTCTCCATATTCAGGCTCGGTCACAGTAAGCGGTGCGAATGTGAATGTAGCAATTACATTCACCCAGGTCAAGTATTCAGTAACATTCACAGAATCAGGCCTCCCAACAGGAATATCATGGTCTGTAACGTTGAATGGGAATACAAAAACATCTACCACAAGTATCATCTCATTTACAGAACCTAACGGCACATATTCATTCAGCATAGCTTCAATTAATGATTATTCTGTATCACCATCATCAGGAAGCATCACTGTGAATGGATTCAATATGAATTTGGCAATAACATTCACTCTAGTAACATATACAGTGACATTCACAGAAAGTGGATTGCCATCAGGGACATCATGGTCAGTAACACTAAATGAAATAACTAAATCTTCAACAACAAATACAATAACATTCTCAATACCAAATGGAACATATTCATACTCTATAGGTTCAGTCAATGGATACACAACATCACCATCATCTGGAACCATAACGGTAAATGGAGCAAATGTGAATATTGCGGTAACATTCACTCCAGTATATACAATAACATTCACAGAGAATGGACTGCCCACAGGAACTTTATGGTATGTCAATTTAAGCAATGGACAATCATTCTCATCAACAACTAATACAATAACATTTACAGAACCAAATGGCTCATACTCATATACAATAGAAACACCAATATCAGGTGGAACTGGAATACAATATGTATTATCACAATCTACAGGGACATTAACAGTAAATGGAGCTGACATAAACATAAATGTTCCATATACAACACAATATTATTTAACAATTATAGCAAGTCCATCAAATGGAGGAACTGTATCACCATCAAGTGGCTGGTACGATGCAGGATCATCAGTAACAATAGATGCAATATCAAATAGCAATTTCGAATTCGTATCATGGTCTGGAACAGGAAATGGAAGTTATTCCGGAACTAATAATCCTGTCTCCATAACAATTAATGGTCCAATAACAGAAACAGCAAATTTCATAGAACTTTATAAGATAACATTCATGGAAACAGGTCTTCCATCAGGAACGATGTGGTATGTTAATTTAAGCAATGGGCAATCATATAATACGACAGGCAATTCAATAGAAATACAAATTCCAAATGGGTCTTATTCTTACATGATTGCAACAACGAACAAAGAATATTCTGCACAAGGAGGATCATTAATAGTAAATGGAGCAAATCTGGAAATAAGTATTAAATTCAATCTTGTCACTTATGCAATAACATTTACAGAATCTGGTCTTTCATCGGGGACATCATGGTCTGTGACATTGAATAATATAGAAAAATCTTCAACAAATGGTACAATAATATTCAACGAACCAAATGGATCTTATTCATACACAATATCAGGAATATCTGGATACAGGGCAAACACATATTTAGGAACAATAAATGTCAATGGAAATTCAATTATTGTTCCAATAAATTGGACAGTGATAACCTATGCAATAACAATAACAGAGAACGGAATACCTAATGGAACCTTATGGTCTGCAACATTAACAGGAACAACATTCAACGGTCAATACATCAATGTTACTTTGAGTTCTACAACAAATACAATAACATTTAATGAGCCAAATGGAACTTATTCATACATAATTCATTTGCCATCGGGCTATCAGAGCAACAATGGTAAGGGACAAGTAAATGTGTCTGGGAATTCTGCAATTGCAACAATTAAGGCACAGCAAATAATTAAACCCCAGCAGACAACGAAGTACCTATGGATAGGAATAATTGCAGTGGTAATAGTAATCGCTATATTATTGGCAGTGGCATTTTTAATCAGGAATAGGAATAAAAAAAGAATAACGAAGTAAAAAAGACCACCTAAAGAAAACTGAATTTTTATTTTTTATTTTGTTACTTTTTATTCAATCTTCACCTTAGTCTTATTATAAATCTTTATAGTCTTTCCCTCTTTAATCTTTTTCTGCTGATACTACAAGGTAGACTTGGTTATTTTTAACTCTTTCCTTTTTTCAGGATTGATAGACATGATCCTTTCCCTGACCTGAGAATTATCATTCCTTTTGATTAATGCCAGGTATTGAGAATTCAAGCTGCTTCCATACTTCCGACAAGATACTTGGAATACTTAACAGAGAATATCAACAATCTGCTTTCTAGCTTTATCAACAGTTTCATTAATAATAGCCTTTCCTGTTGGTGGAGGTATCTGTATTTCACCAGTGGGATTTGTGGATTTACTCTGAAGTTTTGCGAGCAGACTGTACAGTCTTCCCTGGC
>Ga0080003_1000988_pt1 | contig 16479 bp, 37 predicted proteins | sample JossMetagenome_FD_69206 | JGI IMG/M metagenome (GOLD analysis project Ga0080003, IMG submission 69206) | Hot spring microbial communities from Joseph's Coat, Yellowstone National Park, USA - JC2_E (SPADES assembly) (version 2) | ecosystem: Environmental > Aquatic > Thermal springs > Hot (42-90C)...
CCATTTGCATAGAGTAAAACTTTCTTATATGTTGAGAGGGAATTTACCTGAATATATGTAATAGAACCTGCAGTAGTCCCATTCAGAGTATTAGTTGAAGGAGGGGCTATGTTAGACTGTGTTATCGTATTAGAGGCTATGTTAGAACCTGTTATTGTTCCTGAAGCGATATTTGATCCCGTTATAGTTCCACGTGCTATATTAGCACCTGTTATAGTTCCACTTGCTATTTGTGAATTAGTTATGGTACCAGAGGCTATTTGCTGGTTTGTTATACTGCCAGATTCTATCTTATTACCGGGTATTATTGTATTCTTCATAGTTTATCACTCATTAAACCTTTTGTATTGACTGTGCTGGAGGTGTACTGGGACCTTTCTCGAAGTATGCCAATGCCTGTATATATCCTGATCCTGTACTTATTGAAGCACCTAAACTGTAACCCGGGGTAAGTATTATATCAAAATCGTGTTCAGAAAATACTACTGTATCTCCTGCCGGTATTGCAATTGTAGCAACTGTATATGATGGAAGACCGGATATATTAGGATTTGCTGTAAGTGTGACAAGGGCTGCTGAAGTCCCTAAATTTGTTATAATCAGTTTATATATTTTCTGTACGTAATCATTGGGTGTTATAACTGGGAAATTCGATTGACCGTTATACAGTAAAGGTGATGGTGTTGGTGAATTTGAAATGTTAGCGGTTTCAGTTATAAGATCGTAACTGTTAACCATTAATCACACCTCGCTGGACTTGAAGTGAATGACGAATGTATATGTGTATTTACAGTCGAGAATGGTCCACCGAGTGATACTATCTTTGCCGGTATCTTGCCTGACTGTATATTATTTATTGTTTCCCTGTCTGTTATTGGAATAACCTTCATCCTGTTGATTATGAAGTTTATGGTTGGATTAACAGGTACCGATACCGTATTGATTAACACCATTGAAAAGCTTAGACCGGGTACAACGAATATTTCTGTATCAGGACTGGGGTCATTGAAAGGTGATATGAAACCATCAAAACCCTGTTGATAAAATGACTGCGTTACGTTTATATTCTGGTCTAAGTTCATCAGTTTCTCTGTAGGAGGCTGTTTATAAATAAACCTCACATACGAAGGCTGTATCCCGGTGAATACCTGAAGTACTTCATCTGATTTGGTTAAATTGAACATATCCTGAACATTCTGTATTGATTCCAGTTGTAAAGTATTGAAATCGTAATAGAAAGGTGAGTAACCTGTTACAGTTTGTCCTACCGGGCTCAGTGGGGGAAGGTTGCCGTTCTCTTCCATTATGTTGTATATAAAGGGTATTATTTCTTTCTTAACTACTTTATACGGCAGCAATCCAGAACCGGTCTGGAATGCTACTATATAGTTCTCTTTAAGTATTGGCAGTTCGCTTATCATGTGTGTATTCACCCTCCTTATGCTCAGAATCCTTTATAGGCTATTATAAGGCTTCCTGCATTTATGGTTACTGCAGATGATGGTTCTGTGAGTGCCCCTGTTGCTGCACTCTGTTCGTACAACTGGAAACTAACAGACTGTAAAGATATTCCAGTCGGTACTGCTACGTATCCGGGTACCATAATGGATATAACAGATGTAGGTCTTGCATTTCCAACTGTTATTGAACCTGCACCTGTTGCATTTGTGGTTATTGAAGCCGTATTTGTTTCTGTGTATATAGGCATTTTATATCACCTCTACTCTATCGTATAGTACTGTTTCTTTACGAATGCAATGCCGAGCAGTATAGGTCTTGCAGTTCCAGCCCTGTTGAAGTTTACATCAACAGAAAGTGAATCTGTTTTCCCGAGTATAATACTCTTATCGAAAGGTATCAAGCCTATTGTCTGGTCTGTGGTAAATTCACTGAATACATCGTATTGTACACCGAGCTTATTTCCTGATGTATTTACTGGCTGGACAGCTTCAATTATACCGGGGCTTGTCTGGTCAAGTATACCGAATACAGTAGCTACAACATTGCCAACAAGTTGTAGCTGTGGTATACCACTTACGTTTGCATTGAGGTTAACACTGAAAAATCCTGGATTCCATCCTGCACTTGATACAGTGGTTGTCCATGTTTCTACAACAGAAGGCTTTGCAACTCCTGAATAAGCAATATTTGGTGTTAACAGCATTGATGCAAAAGTTCCTGAATCATACAGACCAAAAGTTCCACCCAACTGGTTGTTAGATTTTGCATAGTAGAGACCTGCCAATGCTGCTGGAAGGAATGATTCAGCTATTTCCCTGAATGGTCCCGGTGCAAATCTGGCAACAAACTTCTTGTTATAGAAGTTCAGGAACTCGGCAAGTTCCAGACCGGTTACTGTTACGTTGTTTATAGAGTCGTTCAGTGCCGGATATATTCCTGTTGGTGTACTCTGTGCAAGGTCTGCGTACCCTATGTCTGCAAGGCTAAAATTCTGCGACGGGGCATTTATGCCCTGCTTATATATATCTTCTAATTTCCTCATGGTAAGTAGATTGCATAGTAGTTAATAAAATGTCTTCATTATGTTATTAACGACATTAAAAAATAAATACTATAAAGGGATACAAGGGTATGTGGGTTAAAAAAGACCATAACTTACAGATATATGTTACTGAAGAAACTTGGTTAAAATGGCAGAACTATTACAATATGTATAAAAGAAAATATAAATATAAAACAAGAGAAGAATTTCTTCTACTCTTGCTCAATCAATTTGCAAACAGTAACTCCCTGTCAATGGTCGTTTAAACAACAAGAGACAGTGCTTTCTGGTTAGCTGATCTGGGTGAAGGGTCAACCATTGAGCTTGCAGGTCTACTGGATATTGTTACACTTGGGTTTGAACTGGCACTTGGTGCCGAAGTGCTGCTACTGGAGCTTGAGCCATTTACAAGAGGAGTATTTATTCCTGTCTTGTATGAGACTGGATTTAACATTCCCGTATAAGCAATCAGTTCGTTCTGTGCATAAGCTGGTCCTTTCCATATTGCATTTAATGCTTGCTGGAAATTACCATTCATCAGACCACTTACAAAGGAAACCATTTCAGATGCAATGATAGGGCTGTGTGGTGCTGGAACGTACAAACTTGTAAGCCAGTATGAAGCCATTTCTGATAATTCGGCAGCTGTTTCACCTTTTACACTTCCAGTTGCAACAGCAAGTGCAGAACCTATTCCGAGTATTGCATTTACTAATCTCGATCCAAGGTCAGTCATGAGCAAATTTACAGGTATATCAATGGCTGAAGCTATTATCTGCGGTGTGTATATCAGTGACATGTCTCTTCCGCTTATTCCTGCTTTCCTTCCAAAGGGAGCAAACAGTTCTTCCAAGTATTTGTTATCGGATATCATCCTGTCAGTAATTACTACCCATAATAAAATACTTTCTATTATTAATATTCAGGGATATAATTCAAGGGGGTTCATACTTAAAATTGTTTATAAATGTGTCATAGTCCATTATTACAAGCCTTTTCTTTGAATATTTCTCATGTATAACTACCATAGGTATTTTTTTCTCTTTTTTTGCTTTAATTTCTGTTTCCTTAAATGTTTTATAGAACGGGATCTTCTTCCTCTGCTTTGCCTCTATAAAAAAATGTTCATGCAGTGTATCGGATGAAGTTATTGCACTGTTGCTTCCCGATAACGGTGTCCTCCTTGTATTAGCCTTCTTTGCTATTACACGTTCATTATTCTTCCACGTAGATGAACTCATATATAGAAATAATATAGAAATATAAATGTTTTACTGTTATATCTTCTGCAATAAATTATATAAGTCCTGTATCCACTTGTTTAAAGCTGCTTTCCCTTTTCCGTCTGTAAATAATCCGTATAAATCTGGTCTCCATTTCTTCATCCTCGACATAAGGAAATCATAGTTGAGGTATTCAGGTATCCTGTGCCTGTATTTCTTTATTATACTTGCTATGTAATTCGTTGTATTGGGGTCAATCTGTATATCTAAATCAAAAGGTGATATGTTATTGTCTATCATCTTTTTGAAAGTATCAGCATCGAACTGTGAAAGTATGCCTAAAATGAATCCGTAGAGGTATTCAGATATCCTTTTTTCCTGTTCAGTGAGATTGCTCATTATTATCACCCTTACTGAAAGATTGCAGTAACGTCATCAAATCCAGACCTTCTGCTACTATCATGAGTAAAAGACCCCACTGCCAGTGGTGTATAGGTGAAGGATGACCATCGAAACTATACAACCCGAGGTCATCTATATCGTCAAGCAGTATAAGTTTACCTAACTCCCTGTATACCTCAAACATAACAAGCTATTGATTTCATGTATTTAAAATTAGTCTGTTTTTATATTCTCTGCTTGTTGTCCGGGTTCAACAGGTTCAGGCGGTTGTTCCTGTACAGGTGGAGTGGGTGGCGGTACAGGTGGTGTTACAACCTGTTCAGGAGGCTTTTGCTGTGGTACCATATTATTCAGTTTTTGCTTTGTCTGTTCAGCCAACAGCTTTCCTATAGGTTCACCTATTGTCTGTGAGAACTGTGTAAATGCATCCCTTATAACTTCAGTAAGGTGTTCTGCCCTCCTTTCATCACGTTCCTGTTTCCTGTCTTCCCTTTCCATTTCCAGCTGTTTGAGCTTTAATTCGTACTCCTTTTGCATCTGTTCAGGTGTCATGCCACCCCCTAGTGCACCTAATTCCTTGAATAACTCGTATTGCCTCTTGAATTTTTCAAACTGCTGGTCTGAGGATGTTGAATATATTAGATTCTCAAGTTCCTGCAGTTTCTTGTCATTCTGCTGTGTTAGAAGACCTACAATCATGTTATTTGTCTGCTGGTTCTGTTCAAGGAGGTATTTCATGAAATTGTCTCCCATTCCACTGTCTTTTGCCTTTGCAAGTATTTCGAACATTTTCTGGTTATAATCCATCATCATCTTGTATATCTCTGATTGGGTTGCTGTTGCTTCCTGTTGTGTAACCTGTGGTGGCAATGAAAGTTCCTTTCTGAGCTTTTCATTCTCTATTTTTTTCCTTTCAAGTTCAAGCCTCTGGTTTTCTATCTGTATTTGCAGTTGCATGTTCTGCAACCTCTTCTGTTCTATTTCCTGCTGTTTTGCCTCTATTGCTATTCTCAATGCCTGTTCCTTTGGATTGGAAGACCCCATGCCGAGTATACTCAGTGCTGATTCATAGTCGTCCATCTCTTTATCTTCTTTAATATTTGAGTTCCCCCTTACGAACCTGCCCATCCTTGCTGATTTAACAACCTGTATATCATACCCTTTTTCCTTTGCACTGTCAAGTATGAAATCTGTAAGGAATTGATTGAAAGAACCTGTATAACCTTCCTCATTCTTAAAATAGCTGTATAGATCATATATCTTTGGATCGAGAGATACCTGTTCCTTTATTCCCTTAGCCCTTTTTTCATCCTCTGGTTTAGGTTTTATTACACCTTTTATCCTGTTATTCAGTTCCTCATCCGAAAGTACTGGGTCATCTGTCAAATTAAAGCACCTCCCTTAACATTTCTATGTTAACCTGATAAACCTGCATGTAATACGATTATAATGTAGTATAAAAACTTAGCTAAAAAATATATCTTAGTATATAGAAAAAAGGAAAAAAGAATAAAATATGTTTAAGAGGTGTAGACTACTTTTATGCTTTTTTATTTCTCTCTTCAAATGTTCCGTATTTTCTCGCTACTTCCGCTTTGCACTCTGCACTTGCTGTTTTGAACGCTTCTCTTTGTCTCTTTATATTCTCAACTGCAGGTGCTCCTTTCACTGCAAAATCGAGACCATTAAGCTTTGAATGTATACATTCGTTAAAATCCTTCAGAGGTGCTTTAACTATCAAGTTATGCCTTACTCTGTACGTTGTTACTATTTTAGTGGTAGGGTTATCTACACCTTCATATCTCTGTGCAACGAGTGGTTCAAACTGCGAAGCTACAAGTGCCGCAGCAGCTTTTTTATTTGTCGCCATAATGGTACAATGCATCATTATTTAAAATGATTTATCACCCTTAAGGTTATTAAAATATATCCTGATATATAGTTATACAGTAAATTTATGTAATTCCTTGTAATACTAATATCATGGCAGATGAACATGAGGAACATGTATTCCTTATCGTTAGAGAAGGTTGCCCCGTATGCGAACAGGCTGAAAGAGAACTAAAAGACTTAATAGATGAACACAAAATAGAATTAGTGGACATAAAAGACAGCAGATTCAATGATATAAAAAGTAAACTGGATATTAACAAAGTTCCTACATGTGTTATAGCAGTCAAAAATGGCAATGAGGTCAACTATGACTACTGCTCCGAAACAGAAAAAGCTAAACAATCAGATTAGAGTATTCGCATACCTTATAGAAAACGAAAACCCTACCTATACGGAAATAAAAAAAGCATTACGGTTGAGCGATAAAACACTATCACAAACTCTAAAAAGCCTCATTCAAAAAGATATATTGATAAAAAAACCTGACGGTTATTACATTAACCCGATTTATACAAAATCAATGCAAAAAAAGATAACTAAATTAATTACCGATATAATATTACTCGTGGAGCCATATATACGTGAAGAAAATATAGGGAATAATATAAAGATGATACTGGATTATATACTCTTATACCGTGAATAACTACGAGCATTAGTAGCAGTCCTGATATCTGTGCTTCATTTAATTACATGCTTTAGACTACTCAACATGGTAATATAAAAGACTATTTCTGATATCCCTACAATTATATAAATTCCGATTAATATGGCAAACAGTACCCATATATACTGTGGTACAACAAGGAAAGTACGGTAATGTGCAATTTCATAAGCTAAAACTAAAAGAACTACTATAAGTATAATCATTCCTATATCGAGTTCTGCAGTCTTAGTTATAGATTTGTATGTTTTCCCGTCATCTATATCAATTTCGTATGTAATCGTGTTACTCGTTGAGTATTTCATACAGTATCATTGTTGTTTACTATAGTTATTCTGTATATTTTAGGTATTCGACTGTCATAAGGGTCTGTCAGGTATTCCTGCTGTATTCTTAGCCATTCATACAGTTGCCTACTTGTTGTACTGTCGTTTACTTCAAATTCCACCATTATTTTTTTACTCATTTTTTTAACCTCCTTAATTTTGCTTAATATATTTTACAATATATTTACTCACTTCCATTAGTTGTAGTTATACTTATCCAGATGGGGTCTGGCAATTTTGGTATATAAGGTATATACGGTACTGGATTTACAGGTGTAGTATAACCCCCGAACAATTGTTTTATGATATTTGCTATCTCATCTGGAGTACCTTCTAAATCTATGGAATTGCCGTTAAAATTTATTGTTGCCTTCATTATAATCACCATAATTAATATATTGCAGTATTTAACTTTTTACTATCTCTTTTTTAAACTCGTGCTTGGGATATAACCACCAAAACAGGAACAACGCACAGTAAAGTGCAATCAATACAGCAAACGTCTGTACCCAGTACATAGGCAAAGGATAAAATAAGTAATATGCAGATACGATTACAAAAGCAAAAAGAAAAGCAAAACCTATTGCAAAAGCACGAACAAGATGATATACCACTGGCTTTACATCAATTATGTCTGGAATGTATATCTTTTTACAAATACGGTAGTAATGGGAACAACAGATAGCCCAATCTGAATCAATGCGGATAGAATTACATGCATGAAATACCTCTGTTTTATTTCCCGTTCTGTATATGATATCTACCTTACCTACATAACGCTCCATAGAAGTAGCTTCACTGTACCATTGTGCTGTTTCAAATTTGTTTTTAAACTCTTCTACTTCCATATTAATCACTTCTCCCATGTTAATTCAATAAGCAAAAGAAATAAAACAAATGCTATGATAAGTATAGACATTACAAGACCTGTATAGCTTAAATATTTATTTAATACTAAAACAGTAATATTAATCAAAACAGAAATACATAAAAGAAAAAATATAAACATTAATAAATCAGCATAAAAAACTTTATTCATTTTAACCACCTTTATTATGGGTAAACCTCATCTTCGTCTATCAAAGGCAATATATATTTTATGTTTCTGAGTTTTACCGTACCTACATATTCTCCTTCCCTTCCACCGATAAAAAAGTCTATTCCATGCTTCCTTACCTTATAGGTATCAACCTGATAAGCACCTGTTTTTGTAAATACCATTACATCACCCTTAGATGAACGTATAAATGCATCGTTCATGAGTTTCTTAAATGTTTTTATATCCATTTTAATCTACCCCGTCTGTAAATAAGTTAGTATTATCAACTACCCACTGTGCTACCATATCATTGAATAAACATTCTAAATAGAATATATCGGTGTTAATCTGTTTGAGTTTTTCTTCTGTAATACCTAAAAAGCCATAGTTTTTTATGAGGTATTCCTTATCTATGTTTAATAAGTTTGCACGTATTTGCATAAAAAGGTCTCTTATTTCACTTAGCTGTTTGTAAATTTCGTATTCCTTATTGTCATTGCTTACTTTTATATTATTCATTTTAATCATCTCTATACTTTTCAAGTAAATCTTCAATGTCATCCAATCGTTTATTTATAAGGAAGCCTAAAAATATCAATGCTGCTAATATATAAGTTCCTCCATAATCATGAAGTACATACAAAGGAAGCATAAATGAAAGTATCATTATATCAAAAGCAATGATAATCACAAGGTTATTCATTTCAATCTCCTTTTTTATTTTTTGTCTTATATCTTACCCTATTTACTGCTTCTATAATGTAATCCTGTGTTATATTGTGTTCCTTTGAATACTTCCTGAAATATGAATCAATCTTTTGCCTTGAATATCTTGTTTATGTTCTCAAAGTTTCTTTTTATCCATGCATAGTACAGTTCATCTATACAGTCATAGCATACATAGCCTCTAAGTTTAACCGTAATTCCATCCCTGCCGCAGATAGAACATGTTGTATATTTCATAAGCAGAAAGTTATCTATGACATATCTTGACATTACTTCCTCTTCGGAACCTATAGAATTGAGCAAATCAGTATCATCTTCTTCCCATGCTTTATATATTTCTAACAAGCAGTCACCGCACACCAGTATTTCATTTACCGGGTCTATCAGTATCCCTGTTTTATCCATTTCGCATATTTTGCAGGTACCGTAGTTAAAGTATATTTCATCGTTCATAGTACAGCACCTTTCCTTACTGATTTTATTTTTTTCAGTTTTACAACTGTTTCAAATTTTACTCCCTTCGGTTTATGCTGTGATGCAAGGTTACATACAGATGTTAGCCGTACATTTTTGCCCCATATCCTGTAATCCGTGCAGTCTGTGTAGCCTCCATCAAAGGTTACCCGTACTACTACAAATTCCTGCCTTTTGCCATACTTTTTCAGTATCCTGTCAAATTTCCTTACAAACTCATTTTTATCCATTTATACACCTCCCGATTTTTCATTCCACCTCACTGACATCCTCATCTTTCGGTCTCTTTCTGCTTCTTGTAAAATCCCAAACAACATCTTTATCATCAGCAATCTCATCGCCCCTTTTTAGTTTATACTTCTTATAAACATTCATTGTACATCTGTAACCCTTAAATTCATCTTTAAATTCAGCATACGTATCGACTACTTCTTGACACCTTTTTAGTTCTTCTTCAGCCCTCTCTTTATTGAGGAATACGTATCTACTTTTAGTAACGATGGCAGATAAATTTGTACTGGGCTTCCACAGCCTCACTACATAATACTTCAGTCCATTCTTAATTTCATTCATTCTTATTCACTCTCCCTTTCCATAATCTCATCCAGCTTAATTTGAATTTCTGCCAGTGCCATGTCGAGGTTAGCCATGTATTCTGCTAAGTCATCCCTTTCATAGTCAGTAAGCTTCAAATTCTTTATAATATCGTACAATTGCAGAAGTGAATTATTTATTTCATCAGTCCTTTTAAAAGCTTCTTTAATCAAATCCATTTTATTCATCCTCTTTTTCCCTCACTAATGCTGGATATTGTTTAGTTATGAAATCTATATCTTCTTGAAATAGAAAAACTAACGTCTCTATTATCATTTTCAAAGCTTTTTGTTTAACAATTAAATTCCATTGAACAGAAGACATATCATCGTACTTCGTTTCTGTAAACATTAACACCCTTAATTTGATATCTGCATTTTCCATTTTTACCCCTTCTTTAACTTCTTGACATACTCTGGAGTACCTATATAATCCAGTTTTTCACAATCGCTGTAGTCCCAAGCATTGAATAATTCCCTTAAGCAATGTAAACATATCATTGTATGCAAATTGTCATCAAGTGCCACGCATGGTGCATCCCTGTCACATATACTGCACACATCATCTATAACCATTATATCATCTTCCATTTTTAATCACTCTCCTTTTTTGATAACTCTCTATCTATTTCCTCCTCCAATAACTCTTCAGTTACATACGTAATACCTATAAGGGCATCTATTAATTCACTAACTGAACTTTCAAGATTTTCTAAGTAATATCTATCAATACCTTCCAAAATTCTCTTAGCTTCTACTATACTATTTAATGCTTCTCTTATTTTTTCAATCCTTTTTGACATTTTATTCACCCCTTATTCCCTTAGCCTCTTCGCATGTTTTGCAAGTTCTATGACATCTTCAGCAGTTTGCCAGCCCAGTACACCATTCTCCCATTTTCCCTTGTATACAAGATAAAACACATTATTGACATATCTGCCGAGAGCAACCTCGAAGGTCTCTGTCTGTGTATACGGGTCTTTTCCAATACTGCTGTGTACTCCTATCCCCTGACAGATACTCAATGCATAGCCATACTTGGGAACTGCATATATATGGTAAGTATGCGTAGGGAAGCGGTCTTTTACGTTTATCACTTTAAATCCCAATCTTTCAAGTTCCTCCTCCATTGTTTTAACATTCATCTATATACCTCCTATATAGTAATATATCAGCTGTATATAAGCTTTTATATCAATGCTATAATAAGTAATAAAATGAAAGCTGTTACTATTGCAATTTCAACCATGAACCAGAATACTGTCCTGTTCATGTTTTCAACCTTCCTTTATTAACTTTATTATAGCACTGATTTCTTCACTCCATTCTTTTGCCCTTCCTTTCCTTATAGCATACGCCGGGTGGTAGAAGAACAGGTAATGTATATCTGGGTAAATTGATGATATCCTTTTGTGCAATGAAAATGCTGTTTTTCCGATGTACACTATAACAGTAGGCTTTACTTCCTGTATCTCATGTACAAGGTGGAATAAACATGCTTCAATCTCACGTGCTGTAGGTTTTCTATTGTTAGGAGGTCTGCATTTAACTGCATTGGTAAAATAGTTGTCATTGCCAACTGCATTCCTGAGCAACCTTCCTGATAAACCTATGAAAGGCACACCGTACTTGTCTTCAGTTGCACCGGGTGCTTCTCCTATAAACATAATATTACCTTTACCTGAGCCACCTACAGGATAGTTACAGGTATCCCTTAGATGGCATCTGTGGCAATCCTCCATATAATCACCTCAATATATTATCAGGTCATAGCTAATGCCGTATGCCTCAAGCCTCTTCATTGCAAGTTGTATATAATCGGGATTGAACTCTATTGCTATACAATCCCTGCCTGTAAAATATGAAGCAATCATTGCAGTACCTGTTCCTGCAAAAGGGTCAAGTACAGTCATTCCTTTCTGTGTTACCATTGATATTAAATATGCAAACAGTTTAATAGGCTTGACTGTCATGTGGTTATCTTTGCTGTTTAAATCTTTTCGTGAGCCGTAGAACATGCCTGAATAGCGGTCACTGGGTTTCCTGTTTATAAAGAACAACTCACTCCTTGACGGTTTAGGTATATCAAATACCCAGTTTTCTATTGCATGGAGGTTATAAGTTGTTGGTGTTATGGATGGTTGAACTTCCATAGTACTGTCAAACAGCAAATTAGAAGGGAGGTTATCACCGGAACCTGCTTTTATAGTTGCCTCTGCAAAATTGATTATAGGTAGCCTGTATTTACCTATATTTTCCCTTACCGTACTTTCTAAAGGCTTTACTGCTACTATTATTATTTCAACAGCATTCCTCGGGTTAAATCCCTCTATGTAACCTTTTTCACGGTTTATACGACCTTTTACAGGTGTTGTATTGTATACCCAGAATATACTGCTGTATGATATATTGAACCCCGCTTCCTTTACCCTCAATATTGCTTCAGTATATAAGTCCTGCCTCGATGAAGTCATTATAAGTGCAGGTGCACCGGGTTTCATTACTCTGTATATGCTTTTGAACACCTCTGTTGAAGGCAGTAAATCCCATTTTATATGTTTGATAAGGTTATATGGAGGGTCTGTTATAACTGCATCAATGCTGTTTTCAGGTATATCCTTAAGTGCAACAGATGAATCAGCGTTTATTAGCTTCATGCTGTTTTCCTCTCTTTATCATGTCAAGCTGTTTCTCTTTAAGTATATCCAAGTAGTCCGGGTCATAGCCTACCATTACTATATTATCAGTGTCAACATGGAATATTTCAGGCGGTTCAATTACTGCTGTAAACTCTGCACTCGGTGGTATATACTTCTTTATTACTTTCACCATAGCTTCATAGCTGTCGCTTGATAACAGGTCAAGCATGAAATTTGAATGGTTCCCGAGCATTATGTTCTTTTTGTCTATTTTTATGTGCCTGTCCCTGTACCACAATTCGAACTCTAACAAGTTCTCCTCATCATCCATTGTATACATTATACGTATATCATTAAATACTATTATCTTCCGTATCATAAGTTATCAAATCCTCCTTTGGTTTATAAACTTTTACTTCTTTCATATACTCTAATATTTCTGTTCCTTTCATATCTTTATGTTCTTTTACTATACGGTATATTTCTGTTACTTTGTTCGGTGATGTCTTTGTTATTTTTACTGCTTTCCTTATAGGCACTCCTTCCTTTGCCATAGCTATTATCAATAATGCTTTCTTTGTGGATATTGGTACATTCACAGATAAGCATATAATTGTATTATTTAAACATTTCTGGATATAATAGATATATTTTTATATCAGTAATGTATTACTATATATGCCTATACCACGAGAGGTAAGCAGGGAAGTTGTTGAGGAAATTCTAAGGGAACAGAAATTGAAGCCTGCAGTGATAAAGGGTACATCGATAATACGCTTTGTGAAGAAGAAGTCCGATAAATTCGAGTACATAACCGTAGACCAGCTATACAAGATACTCAATGAGAAGAACTTAGTGATAAAGGCATCCGGTTCATACCTGATGGTCTTTAACAAAGAGGAGTAATTTCTTTACTTTTAATTTTTTTCTTTTTTTGTTTTACCTTTTACTACCTTTTACTACCTTTTGCTTCCTTTAATAGTACTTTAAGTAAGTAAGTACAGCTGATGATTTTTTTCTGCTCTGGATATAAGGATTATAGGAAAAAATATAGAAATTATATCTGTAAATATAGTTTGTATAGGAGAAATATAATTTCTATATTCAAGATAGAGGGGGTGTTATCACTATCGTTATTATATCCAGTAAATGTCCTTTAATACTGTTATCACTATCACCTATATCAGTGGGGGTGTTATCACTATCCATTGTATATCTGTTTATTATTTCGGTACTCTTATAATTATAATTCACAATGCATACATGAGTTGATTTTTGCCGTTGTATTCTAATTCCTATTTTTATTTTTCACAAAAAATTCACATCAATTTGTGAATTCTAAATAGGTAGTTTTTCTATAGTATGAAAACATGTGAATTTGTGAATTTTGTATTCGTGGATGTGTATTTTACGGGATTTTTTGATTCACAAGGCATTGTGAATCGTTGTGAATTCGTTTTGAAATTTGCTTGGAGAATGTGTATTAGATATGGGATTGCCGGTTCACAACATTTTGTGAACTGGAAAATTGGTAAACACAGTAATTCACAAAGTGATGTGAATAACTTTTTTCATGTACAGAACATGTTCCTGTTCAATACAATTCACAGAACTGGAAGTTTAACTGCAACTGCATGATATAGGCACCTTTTCACCTGTTGTGGTTGTAATTTGGATTGCCTGTTTTTGCACTTAAAATGCATTTATATTATGGATATAATATATCCATTGATATAGTATTATATCCATTAATATAATCCCTATATGATATGATATAATCCCTATATCCCTATGATATTGCATTGCATATCATTGCATATTAGGGTTATATTGCTATTATAATGAATGCTATTGCATTTTGTGATATGGGATAGTATATTTTATCATTATTGCATTTTAAACACGCTATATTTAAATTTATAAAGCAATAGAATAAAATTATAGGTCATCGAGGTCTGTTTTCCTGTAGATATATACAGTCTTGCCTTTTCTCCTTGTCTGTACTATTGCCCCCATTTCTACCAATGTCTGTATTATAGGTCGGAGGTCTGATGATTTCATGTGGCTCCTCCAGAGTACATATGAATGGTCAGCTATGCCTTTTTCTTTTATTATATCCCTTATCTTGAGTACCTGCGGGTGCATTGTTATATCCTTGAATAGAGTTTTAGCATTGTTATAAAAGGGTTCTACGTATTCTATACCCCTTTTTATATATTCAAGGTCGAGTTCATTGATATGTTTAAGGGATTTGAAATTCTCAAGCACGAACAGTATAAGTGCTACTTTAAGTATTACTATATTCAGCCTGCCCCTCAATGCAAGTGTAAACTCGTCCATGTTCTCGTTAACACTGTTTTTTATGTAATCATTGAAAAAACGCTCTGATTTTTCAGACATTACAAGAGTATAAGTGTTGCCTTCAAGTACTTTCCTTATTTCAGCTATATCAGCTATTATCTTTATTTTGCGGAGTGAATGTGCTGTAAGGTCAACTGTGCGTTCAGGGGTTGATTTCTGATATAACCCTATAAGGAAACGTACCAGAAAACCGTTATAGATATCTGAATATGTAAATGTCTCCTTGAACCTTTCCATTGTTACTGCTGTCATCATTGCAAAGTAAGGGTCTTTAACTGTGATCTTTTGTTTTGATAGTGTCCTCGTTATAAACCTTTTATTATCAAACAGTTCCATAAGCAGGTCTTTACTGTCTGACATATAATCCTTTTTTGACATGCCCTCCAGCAGACCACCAAATTCATCCTTTATCATTATAGCTGTCCTGTTTTCTTCAAGTGCGGATACGAGACCTTCAGGTGAAAATGTACCTGTAATCATTGAATCAGAGAACTGGTCTGCAAGCAGGTCAGTAACTAAACTTTCTATTGTAGATTTATGTGATATTGTACTTTTGCCTATGAGCATTACATATAGATTAGGTTTTACAGTGCCGAACTTTGTTTTCAGCTTAACGTTATTTCCTACAACAACTGAACATGTGAACATTGAAGCGAGTGAGAAGAAAGTAGGGTCACTCGTTGTTGAATCCTGAAGATACTCATATACGTCATCATATAGCATACCTATCCCTGTAATTGTGATTTTATGTATTCTGCAAGTTCAATCATATTCTTGCTTATAGTGGATGACAGTATATCCATAAGGGCGATTATTACTTCCCCCACATCATACGATTTCTGTTTGTCTGTTATTACCTTTAATATTTCCTCCTTTATAACAGGTATAGATGCAGTCATGTTCCTCTGTTTAAGTGCTGACAGTATATATAAATACACTATTCCTACATCCCTGTTGTATTCTGTCATCTTTTTATATGCATCAAGCAATTCAGGGTTCTTTTTAAAACTTTCAACAAACATATCAGCCGATTCTTTAGCCTTAGCGTTCATTCTTCATCAACTCCTTAAATATTTTATTGAATTTAAATGAAAAAATAGGATACCAGTAATCATAACTGTCCTTACCGATCATATCAAGGTGCCCGAGTACAAATTCAGTGTACAGTTGGGATACGTCATTCCTTGACTTCTTGATATAATCTATGGACATGTCATAATCACTGGCTAATGTTTTATAAAATTTTATCAATTCAGGAATTTTCTTTGCAAAAAATTCCTCTATTTCCTTTTCCCTTTTATCACGGTCATAGTTATCAGCAAGGTTCATTCTTCCATCCTCACAAGGTGCAGACCATCATCAGCGTATATGACTTGCCACCTACTGTGCTGTTCAGCCATGCCTGTTTTATCCTTTGCTATAGTTATAGACCAGATGTATTCAGTGAACGATTTTACGTATTTGTTGCCTGCAACCTTTCCACTTGTTTTAGAGAAATTTATAAGCATATCAGCAGCGTGGTCTACAGCCTGCCCACCAGCACTGTATGTAAATGCTCCAGAACCCCTTATCTGTGATATTGCAATTACAGGTATCTGTGTATTTATTTTTTCCTTAAGGTCGAATATTGCACCTC
>Ga0080003_1000989_pt1 | contig 16468 bp, 18 predicted proteins | sample JossMetagenome_FD_69206 | JGI IMG/M metagenome (GOLD analysis project Ga0080003, IMG submission 69206) | Hot spring microbial communities from Joseph's Coat, Yellowstone National Park, USA - JC2_E (SPADES assembly) (version 2) | ecosystem: Environmental > Aquatic > Thermal springs > Hot (42-90C)...
TTTAGCAATGAAATTTATGAGAGCATCAGGCACCTTGAATATCTCTCTTGCATTTATTCTCTTCCAGGGAATTCTTCCATTTGGAGAGGGAATTTGTATCAATAACTGAAAATCCTCTCAACAAGGGAAGTGTTGTATTTGCTACAGTTTCTTTCAAAGGATCAATATCCCAACATCCCTTCTCTTAACTCATTATTGATTGGGGGTGTTTATAAATCCCCAATCAATTCATAACACTTCAATATCCGTTAAATGTCAGACATTATGGAACACACTTCACAAGATCTAGAAGCCCATAGTAACTCTTCCTCTTGTAAGCGGCTTTAAATGCTGTTTCATTTTATCATTGGACATCTTCTTCGTGTTTTAGAATCGTTTTCAGTGGGAAAGCGCCTTTTCAACGATTCTCATGGGATTATCCCACAGAACCTGATTCGCATGATTTCCAAGCATGCGGGCCAGATCATTTATCTTGGACACATTCTCGAATCCACGGGGAGTCTCCGTAATCCCCAGAAAATCAGTACCCAGCGCCACATGTCTCCACCCGAAATTATCTCCAACATATTCCATATTAGTTACCATATCGTTTATTGATGCTTCTTCTCCAAGAGTGCTTTTTATCGCCGTTATTCCAATCAGCCCATCTGTTTTGACTATTGCCTCCACGGCCTCGTCATCAATATTCCTCACATGATCATGAACGCTCTTCAAATTCGTATGGGAATCAATGACCGGCATTTTCGTCAAATTGCAGGTATCGAGGATCGTCCTCTTACTCGCATGTGCTAGATCAACGATTATCTTCTTCTCATTTGCAATTCCAATAAGTTCTTCACCGAATCCCGTGAGACCATAATCCTTTCTGGACATTGCTGATGAAGCGAATTTCGTGTCGTAATTCCACGTGAGGCCTATATTTTTGAGACCCAGATCTCCCAATATATGGATATCATAGGGATCCTTGAGAGAGTCTGTCCCCTCCAGGCTAAGGAGAATTTTAACTCCCTTATGTCTTAGATCACTTTTTTTCCTTACTATTGAGATTTCACCCGTCCTTTCAAGATACTTGAAGACTTTAATCTGCTCCATCAGGTCCTCCCAGGAAGCAATAGTAGACCTGGAAACAGGAGAAGATTTCTCCTTATTACCCCTTAATTTTACATTGTGCTCATTCATTGTGGAAATGTGAGGGAATACAACACCAAAGACCAGCACATCATCAAATTCTCTCAACATGTCGAGATTCGACTGCTCTGAATTATGAATTATATCAGTTTTCTGAGATGTTATGCCTATGTCTTCATGTAGATCGACAAATCTCATAAAATTCATCAGGGGAAAATAACTATTAACTTTTATGCTGCCCGGATTTCAGTTATGAAAATTGTAAGCAAATAAAAACCATATATACGGACAAAAACATAAAAGAAACTAAGGACAACCTGATCACAACTAATGAACTGCAAGTTCTCTTAAAGCCCATCTTGTAAGTCCTTCAACATTTTTATTCACGATAGGCTTGAATCAGAGAAGCAAGTTCGGTGATTTACTAATTTTTTCCTTCAATTCTGTTTCGAGCGCTCCCTTGTCAAGACTCTCAGCTAGATTCTTAAGATAAGATATATCTTCAGGATATGATATAGCATTCCAGAGACAGGAGATTTCGCAGTTGTTGCATCCAACCATGCAGTTCTCCGGTTGAAGGACAACAGCCTTGTGGGTCTTTTTGTTGTATCCGAACACGTTCCTTTTTTCTGAGCATGTTACCACGCAGAGACCGCAACCAGTGCACTTATTCGGGTCTACAATGGGATGCCAATTTATACTCCCTCTCGGGATTCCATGCCATTTTGAGAATTCGCTGAGCATCTCAATCTACCCCATTACTTTCTACAACATGATCTGGAAATTTCTCAAGCCTCTGATTCAATTCTCTCTTAACCTCTGGATATATCTTGTATTTTATCACGAGATTTTTAATAAAAGCCTTTGGATCTTCAGGGAAAGTAATAGCGTCTTCAGGGCACAGCTTCCCGCAGGTGGTGCAACCCAATACGCAATTCTCTTTTAATGCAACGACGGGCCTGTTTTCGGCGTATGACCATTTGAATACATTGTTTCCGCACGTCAGTAAACAGAGGCCACAACCATCACACGAGTCTTCGTTGATCGTAGGATACCATTCCATCCCTTCTCTGGGGACACCGTGCCACATCTTTCCTTTAGTTTGATCCGGCTTTGTTTCTTGATTCATAATTAGGTCACAGTCGGAGATTGCATCATCATATTAAACTCTAATGATATGATAAAAACACGAAACCTGCTTCCAAAAACTTGAAAGAAAGTATTCCACAGAAATCAACACCCATACTACTATTGAAGTGACCTGCCCCGTATTTCTCACTCAATTCCTCAAAAATTAGCAAAAGTTTAAGCAGCTTTAATTTAATCATACATGTGAAAGGGTTCAAGCTCGATCGTCTGGACTTTGAAATTCTAGAAATTATCGAACAGGACTGCTCGAAGACATACGCCGAGATAGCGGAATCAGTGAATGCGAACCTGTGGACTGTAAGGGATCGTCTGAATCTCCTGAAAAGTAGGGGGATAATCCAGGGTTGCAAGGGTGTTCTGAATTACCAGATGATGGGTTTCCCCTTCAAGGCTTTGATTCAACTGAATCTGGAGCCAACGCAGCTTCAGGAATTCATTTCTTTTGTAAGGGGACAGAAGAACGTCAAGAATATGATGATCATAACAGGGTCCGAGAGAATATTCCTCACTGTGATCGGGTCGTCTGTAGTGGAGATCAGGGAATTTATACAGAAACAGCTGTCCAGGTTTAACGTTGACATCAGGAATTTTAACATGGTCCTTGAGGAACCTGTCAGGTAAACTACAGAATGACCACTGAACTCTTCCTGTCATTTCATGCATTTTTTGCCATATCTAGCCTAAACATTTGAGATTTTTTGCTATTTCAATCAATTTTTTGCCAGCAATTATTAACTAGTCCCTGAATATTTTTACTTATGGCTCAAGATCTGCTACGGATTGAGAATTCGAATGAGGTGGATTACGACCCTTATTCCAATAACCGTCTCATAAGGATAGCAGTACCCACCAACTGCAAAGAAGATACTGTTCCGGAAATCTCTTCGCTTCTGAAACTTATGGGTTGCAGCGCGTGGGTTACCTTTGTGCATGTGGTTCCATTCGAATCAAATGAATTTTCAGACTGCCTTGGAAGTGAAGACCTGAGATATGCGATGTCCATTGCGGAAATGAAGCTTTATTCATTCATTAAAAAATTTGAAAGATCGTCAGACGTGATGTTCGATTACAAGGTAGTGACCGGGAATCCGGTTGGGGCAATTCTGGATGTGGTCAAAAAAGGGAAATTTGACGTTCTGGCTGTAAAGATGGGAGATATTTCGCATCTCGATCCTGAGTTTTCGAATGGCATAGATTTGATTTCCAGATCGGAAATCCCAGTGATAGTATTCGGGGGAAAGACAGAAAAATATGGAAGAAATAACGAGGGAAGGGGAGGGAGGTGATACAATGGTAGGTGATGATAATTTTGGTGTGAATTTCTACGGCTCAGAAAAGCTTCCCGACTCTACACAACTGGTCGCGCAGTTTCAGAAAATTGTAGACAACAGGTTCGCCAGATGGATAATGACCAGAATGACCAGCCAGAAAAAGTTTGAACACATCCTCGGTGTTTTCGCGGGTGTTGAGGAACCCCTTACTCTCAGGGAATCGGCCCAGGCCAGGATAATTGAAGCCGCCCTGAAAAGGGGAATGAAAACATTCAACATCAGCAACATGGACCTGATAAGGAATGCTCTCAAGGAGAGGTTCGTCAGGAAGGGCGTTGCGCTCACTCTTCGCAGCGTTGCGAAATACGGCATCACAAAACCGCAGATTTTTGATGCACCCCTGATGATAGTATGGAATACCACAAAACAGTGCAACCTCCACTGCAAGCACTGCTACGCAAACGCTGGAAGCAAGAATGAGGATGAGCTTACGCTTGAGCAGAAGCTAAAGGTTATAGATATTCTCGATGAAGCCGGGGTAACCATGTTGGCATTTTCAGGCGGGGAACCTCTGATCTCCAAGGATTTCTGGGCGATCGCAAAATATGCATCTGATAAGGGGATGTATACGACCATAGCAACCAATGGCACTCTTCTGACCAAGAGCGTGGTGGACAGACTCGCTGAAGTGGGAATTAAATATGTTGAGATAAGTCTCGATTCTCCAGATCCTGCAACGCATAACGAATTCAGGGGCCAGCCCCTCGCATGGGAAAGAACTGTTCAGGGAATAAAGAATGTGGTGGCAAAGGGCGTATTCGACAATGCAATAGCCACGACAGCCACAAAATACAACTACAAACAGATGGGTGATATGCTTGACCTTGCCATTCAGCTCAAGGTGAAGAGATTCATAGTGTTCAACTTCGTGCCCACGGGAAGGGGGAAGGAGATCATAAACGAAGATCTCACTCCCAAAGAAAGGGAGGAACTTCTCACGTTCCTCTATGATAAATGGCAGCAGAAGCTAGGGACGGATATATATTCAACATCGCCTGAATATTCAAGAATAGGTATAAACAAGGTCCTTGAAGGTACGGGGAAGACGTATGCGCCCACGCATTTCGCAACCATGGAAACAGGATACAACGGAATAGCCATGGCAGAATTCATAGGAGGGTGTGGTGCAGGCAGGATGTACGCAGCTCTTGAAGATAACGGGGATCTGGAACCATGTGTATTTCTTCCCATCAGGGTTGGAAACATACTGAAGCAGGATTTCCACGAAATATGGACAGGGTCAAAGGTTCTTCAAGATCTCAGGAACAGGGATGCAATTGAAGGCGTTTGCGGAACCTGTCCTTTCAGGTATTCCTGCGGTGGATGCAGAGCACGCGCCTATGGATACTACGGTGATTACATGAAATCTGACCCGGGCTGCATACTTAATGAAAGCGCATTCGAGGAAATACTTTTGAAACTGGACCTTGAGGAGGCGGGGGCTAAAAATGAAAGTGTTGCTGCTCTCCCCACCAACTGATTCCGTAATCAAATCAATAATAGGTGTTACCGGACCCCCACTGGGTTTGGCATATCTGGCATCAGTTGCTAGGGAACAGGGGGACGAAGTATCCATCATAGACTCAATAGCGATGGATTACTCCTTCCAGGATATCTCAAGAGAAATAAAAAAGGAGGATCCCGATCTGATAGGTATAACATCAACAACATCCATGATGCCAGATGCATACAGGGTAGCGAGCATAGCAAAGCAGTACAACCCTTCCGTTAAGATTGCAGTGGGGGGGCCGCATGTAACGTTCACGCAGGAACAGACACTCAAGGAATCCCCGGATATAGATTACATTGTTTCAGGGGAGGGGGAAGTGGTATTTTCCAACCTTCTTCTTCACCTGAAGGGTAAAATGGAAATAAATGGGATCAGGGGGCTCGCGTTCAGGAAGGGAGATAGGGCTGTAGTAAATCCACCTGAACAGCTCATCAAGGACGTTGATTCCATACCCATGCCTGCTCTTGATCTTCTTCCGATGACAAGATACGTGGCCGATAAAAAGAGGTTCGGCACGATTATGACTTCCAGAGGGTGCCCGTACAACTGCATATTCTGCTCTTCCTCCCTTCAGTTCGGCAAGATATGGCGTGGTCACAGCACAGAAAGGGTCATCCGGGAGCTCAGCCGTCTTGTCTATGATTACAACATCCATGAAATTGAGTTTCTCGATGACACGTTCACCCTCAACATGAAAAGGGCAGTCGAGATTTCGGACAGAATCAGGAAAGAGGGACTGGACATCAGGTGGTCAGCTTCCGCTAGAGTCAATTTATTCAACGAAGATATTGCAAACGCGATGAAGGGGGCGGGAGCGCATACCGTGTATTTCGGAATAGAATCGGGTAACCAGAAGACCCTTGACTTCATAGGAAAGGGGACGAAACTGGAACAGGCAATCGATTCTGTCAGGAAAGCCAATGAATCAGGTCTGATTACACTTGGATCATTCATAATAGGATTCCCGGATGATACCGTGGAAGATGTGAAGAACACGATAAAATTCTCAAAAAAGGTTAAGGTGAAACTCTCCCAGTTCACAATTGCAACACCTTATCCGGGTACGAGACTTTGGGATCTGGCGCGCTCAAGGGGCATATTAAAGACCATGGACTGGAGAAAATACACCACTCTGAGTCCCGTCATGGCTCTGAAGAATTTCACGGATGGAGAGATCCTCAAATGGCTGGGCAAGGCCTACGTGAACTTTTATCTGAGGCCCATCTATCTTCTCAGGGATCTGGTCGAGCATCACGGATTCATATTCAAGAGAATAATACCCTATTATTCCAAGGCAATGGTGGCATTCAGGCAGGGTGATCTGATTTCAGGGACTGGAGCAGCTCAGCCAAACCCTGATTAGTCACCGCCAGATAACGGATATCCTTGAATCATTGAAAGGGAAGGGTCCCCATGCCCTACCGAAGGGAAGAGGTATCCGCCCGCATCTATGAAATGAGGGGAATTCGAAATGAGAAATGGCTGATACTTTCCTTGGTGATAGCCGGGACAGGAATAAGACTGATCCCGAATGTGACCTACTGGATATGGGGCAACGACTTTGGCATATATTACTATCTAAGCAGATCATACCTGAATATAGGATCCTGGATCAATCCACCTGCATCCCCGTGGGGAATCGACGGTTACCAGTATTTTCCTGTTACCTATGTTATGGTGGATTTGGTATCATCCCTGACAGGGCTGCCAGTTTTATCCTCTCTTAAATATTCTATTCCAATTATGGGAGGGCTTACACCCCTTCTTCTCTACCTGATATCTCGTGAGCTACAAATCAGCAGACCCGTATCTTTTCTTTCCGGCCTCCTCCTTGCAGTGGACCCAATCCAGACATTCCAGACTTCACAGGGCAATTACCTGACAGCTGGTCACTTTTTCCTTCTTCTTTCCATACTGTTTTTCCTGAGATACCATAGTAGGTTCGCGTATTTCGTGCCTGCAGTTCTATCATCGATCCTGCTCACATTATCGCATCAGCTTTCTTCCTATATTTTTCTGATCTCACTGATAGGAATGATGGTATCTGTGCAGGCTTACAGTGGAGCATGGCGCAGATATCTTGGCATTGATATCGCTTACACGGTATTCACGGGAACATTCCTTCTGGGTTACCTCATATTAAGGGTACCAACTTCAAGGATCTTTCTGGTCAGTGCTGCCAGCGGTCTTGGTCTCTTGTGGATAATATTGTTGTTTTATGCGATAGTCTCTTCAACCTATTTTCTGCTGAAAAGGGAAGGTTCTTGCTGTATACTGTGGAACCTCACGAAGGGGTTTAGGAGATACGAGAAAAAAATGAAAAATTTCAGGGATCTTGAATTTACGGGGATAGCATTCATGGTTATAGAGATCTCTCTCATCGCCATTGTCCATTCAGGAATTTACAAATTCATTACCTATAATTCCGTCATCCTGTCCATCCCATTTGCCATATTTCTGGGTATATCCGTGGTTGGTACAAAGAACTCAATAATCAGAGGAGAAAGACCTGCAATACTTGGATGGGCAACCGCTATAATTGTTTCAATGACATATTCCGCTCTCACTTCCAACACGACACTTGAGGTCTCCAGGCAGGTGGAATACCTTGTGGAGCCGTTCTCTGTTCTTGCAGGCTTCACGCTATACACATGGCTTCAGGCAGCCTACAGCGCAGAACATCCCGGACATCCACTCTTTTCCAGAAGTGATATCACCAGACTAGCTGGAAAGCTCGGTAGAGGGGGGCTGGTGAAGGGCAGTGTGAGAGGGAGAAATTATGGGGTCTCTCTGTCAATAAAGGATTCAGGTGTCTATTCTCCAAAGGAAAGTGGTTGGGCAGCAGTCATTATATTAGTTTCCTTCCTCTTGGTCTCCTTGGCAATCACATCATATTCCATGCCTTCGCTTTTCGTACCCTCAGTGAATGAAGGTGCCACTCTGCAGGACGAAGCCGCCGTAGCCTATCTGAATTCCCACGGAAACAGGGATTTGTCTGTTGCGACGGATCATCAGCTCGGAATAATGCTCTACTCCTACGGCTTCATTTGCCCATTTGATAAAATCTCATTACTCTGGTCATCAGGTGACTGGGAAAAAGCGTACTGGGAGCTGAAAGGGGAGAACGGGAGCTATCCGATGGTAGGATATGTGCTTATAGATTCAGGCATGCTAGATAATGGAGTTTGGGGATTCAATGGGGTTAATAATCCATCACAGCCCCCGATCAGAATGAATTCGTCCTCATTCAGCAAATTTTTCCGTGAACCATTCAGGTTGGTCTTCAAGGACACTTCAAGGAACGGCATGTTTACAGCCTATGTATTTGAAGTAAACCTAACCTACGTTAACAGCTTTCACTCACCTGGAAACACGACCACATTTCTCATTCATAATAGATCATTCGTTTCACCTCGTAATTCTCTTTCATCTTTCGATATATCACAATTTGTGGAATCATTGCCAATGGTAGCGTCTTCCAGGGCATCCTTCAGTACGAACGTGGTCGCATCCTTTCATACATAACACTGGTTATTTAAATATAAATTTTACATTGAATGCAAATAGCAACACTTTACCAATAATCGCCATCCTCAGACGGTCTAAAATTTTGGGGTATCATCCATGCGTTCATCAAAAAATTGTGAACAATCATTATCAATTGATAACGCATAAATCAGAATGAGTCAGAATTACGAAAGGGTCAAGGAATTTGCTGAAAAGTCTCTGGGTGAGATCCCGCAGGTGATCGATCTGCTTTTCAAAATAGACGAAGATGCGGCAATGGAACAGTTCAATCAGAATAACCTCCTTTATCTTGGAAGATCCCATCTTTCGCTGAAGACAAGGGTGCTGATAGCGATTTCAGTGGCTCTGGCAAACGGACCTAAGGAATCTGCGATGATCCATTACCGGTTAGCACGGAGGTTCAATATCTCTCCTCTCGAAATTCTGGATGCAATAAGGGTCACAAAGATGGCACTGATGTCATCAACCCTTGATTCCCTGGAGCCCATCTTGGAAACATTCGGCAGGGATGAAGATAGCGAGGGTGTGCAGGAGGCAAAAAGTTTACTTCTTTCCCTGAAGAAGGAGACAGGTATCGCCCCTGAGAGGGTGGAGGATGCGTCCATTTTTTCCCTGGCGCTGGCAAAGGAACATTTGAGAGAGAAGAAGGAAATGCTGAAACCCAGATCACTGAATATGAAGGACGTATTTGCTATAGCATTTGCAGTGAGCGCGTCAATCAGGGACAGAGAATGCGAAATGATCTATCTGGACCAACTGAGAAAGAATGGTGGAACCAAGGAAGAAGTTGAGGATATTCTTACAACGGTGAGGTTCATTGTCGGGAATCGCGCATTCGTGAACAGTCTGGATATTTTGAAAGATATTGCCGGGCCGAGGTGAATATCACCCGGTGGGGAGGTGAGATCCTGCTTCCCCACTTTCCCTTCATTTATCACTGCTGTTATTTTTCTACCTAAATGTTTTTCACACCCACTGTGGTTCATCCTGACTACCACGTGTAACGTTCCCCTGAAGCAGTGAATCAGATCGCCCTAGCAGTATATGAGTGAATGCAGGAACGCTGCAGCAGTTGGATCTGTACATCCCAGACTAAAATAATTCTCACCTAGCTTCAACTCACATGCTAGAAGCCAAAGTGGAAACCCTGAGAAATAAGGAATGTATCCATTAAGGCAGCCCATTTTAGATGATGTTTCTAATCGAGATCATGAACTGTCTTTCCCTTTTCATACTGTAAAGGGCGAAAATGATTCCACCAACTCCGCCTGCTATCGATATTGAGAGGATCACGTGACCAATAAATCCTACCGTGCTCAGCAGAGCCAGGACTTCCATGATTATTCCTGCAATTCCGGATAAAATTGAATAGATAAAGAATGAAAGCGTGCTCACCCCTGTTTCCATCCTGCTCGCCAGGATAAGCTTTTCCAGCGAGTCATAAAGCTCTCTCAATTGAAACTTAATCTTTCCACCATCAGGGCTCCTATCACATTTATCTATCATCATCGCAAGCTTCTCTCTTTCCCTGAAGAATTCTGCCTTGAATTTTTCAGTGTCCTCCGCAAGATCCAGTCCATTCCTCCCCTCGATTACCCTGAGGATAAGTTTATTGGGTGAAATCATGGATTACCCCCGTTCTTTTCAATTCATAAATTGCCCCTGAACTCCGGGAGCAAGGCGGCTGCTTAAAATCAATGGAGCGGATATTATCCCTCAAAGGTTTTGAAAGAGATGAAACAGAGTTCTTCCTACCGCTAGAGGATTCTCCATTCTTTTGGAAATGAGGATTATTGGAAGAAAATTTCCTTGATTCAGCCCTTTTTACACTTATTATCATGGAACCCTCCATACCGGTAATAAATTTCATCTCATCTCCAAGATGTCCTCCTCCTTCCCCTTGGACTTTTTCACGATTATGGCAGGTATTGAAACTTTGGAAATCACCTTGAGCGTCACACTACCTATGAAAAATTCCCCGACGTATCCGTACCCTCTATGGCCTATGAGAATGGCATCATAGTTTCCGCTGTTTGCCAGGTCTATGATCACCCTGGATGGATCTCCTTCCACAATGGCGGAAGTGATTTTGGACGCCTTGATATTCAGACTTTTTATGAACTCCTCCATTTTGGTTTTTGCCTTGCTTTTAGCAAACTCAATGCTTTCCTTGTCAACGAAGTCCTCAAGCTCCTTCATTCCTAGTGGTATCACATAGAGGAATGCTGCCTCGTCCAGGTTCGGCAGAATCTTCAGTCCCTCCTCAACGAACTTCTTGGAATCTGGAGAGAAATCAACAGGAATCAAAACCCTGAACATGCTTTATTCACCCCCCTGACCGGCTGATTCAATCATCTCTTCCTTGAATGTAACATCCCTTCCCTTTATTCCGAAGAAATGTGCTATTCTGGGCCTGAGCTTTATGTATGTGATCAGGAAGACCACCTGGAAAACCGGTAGTGTTGCCGGAGCAATCGCAACGAGGGGCGAGAATGCAGTGGCTGCTATGGCAATTGCAGTGCCTTCGTTCTTCCCTATGCTGGGGAAGAGGCCTGCCATGCTGTCCCAGTAATCAAACTTTAGATAGCGGAATAGGAAAGTGAGGAAGGTAAGTGAAACGGTGCCGAAAACGATGGCTGCGTAAAATACGCCGAACACTGCATGGAGATGAGTTACTATCATCCTGGAATCACCGAAGAAGATTACGAATATTATGGTGAACATCCCGAACATGGTAATAATAGGAAAGAGGGGGCTAATCCGCCTGAACCCAGCCTTTCCAAGCTTTCTTACAAGAGCTTCATGGGTGGGAATTCCTAGAATGAGCGGGACTATTATGATCTCTATTATGGTGATCACGAGGAGCATCACTGAAACTGTAACGTGATATGCCCTGCCATAGATACCCGCGTAAATAGGAATAAGAGGTACGGAAATTATGAATGTTATTGCAACCATGGCAGTCGCAGCCTCTATGTTTCCCCTCATCAGGCCGACGTACCCGACGCTCATTGATGAGCAGGGCACAAGCCAGGCAAGGAAGAGTCCCAGTTTTAACATGGGATTGTCAACAAAAGCATCCCCCAGCAGAATTGCCATAAGTGGCCCCCAACCGAAATTCATTAAAAGCACGATGATGAGGAGTTTCCAGTTGGAAAATGCCTTTCCAAGACCCCGGAAGTTCATCATGACCATCATTGGGAATATCATAACTATTATAGAGGCAAGTTCCAGTGTTTTTATGAAGTTACTGTTCATTGCAACCCACCTGAAATCGTAATATCCTGCAACCAGACCGATGATTATGGCAATAACCACGTAGATCCCAAGATATTTATCCATATTATCCCTAATTCTGATAAGTCTATTTCCTTCTCCCATACTGATCTCAGTGGCGGGGAATACTTAACAGTTTTTTGCAAAAATTGAGCTCCGTTCTGAATTTAGAGGAAATTTTTGTGTAACGAAAAACTTTCATGCCTTTCAATGAGCATTTCAATCTCGCAAAAATCCGTAACATCGTAACTTTGTGATTCCTTTACGTAGCTACGACGACCTGGAGGGAATAATCAATGACGAGAAATGAGATATATCATTTCATAATCCAGATGGATAGGAGGATTTATGTTTGATGATTCCCAGGAAAGAATAGATTCCTCTTTCAAATTCCTGCTTTTATCCAGGGGTGCGCGTAGCGTGGCTCTCGTATTTGTATCCCTGGCATTTTCACTTTATTTAAATGCCCTCGGTTACAGTCTGATTTTCATAGGCTTGGCATTTCTAGTGATAGTTGCATTTAACATGTTTGTGTCTCTTTTCTTGGGGATGATGGGCGACAGGATCGGCTATTCAAGGGCACTGATACTATCGGAATTATTCTCTCTGGCCGGAACAGCAGGTCTTTTCTCTTCCACCAACATATATGTTATCCTCGTTTCAGCCACTCTCGCAGGTATATCAGGGACGGCAGGGGGAATAAGGGGAGCCTTTTCACCAGGGATGACCGCCTTCGTTGCGAGCAACTGGCCAGATGAAATAGCGAGGGTCCTGAAGCTTGCAAGGATCAACGTTGTTGCCTCACTTTCGTCAATAATTGGCGGATTGCTTCTCTATACCCACGGGTATCTCGTTCCTTATTTTGGTTATATAGGCACATTCAGGTTCCTGTTTTCAATATCCTTCTTATTCCTGCTGTTATCCACTATCTCCCTTCTCTTCCTGAGGGAAAGAAGAAGACCGAAGAAGACGACCCAGATAATGAAGTTGGAAAGTGCTTCATATCTGTGGAGAATAATAGTTCCAAATTCTGTGAACGGAGCGGCAATCGGTATAGCCATTCCTCTCCTGCCACTCTGGTTCCACCTGAGATACGGGATATCGGTTTCTGCGGTGGGGGAAGCGTTCACATTCTCGTATGCCGCGACGGCCCTGGGATCGTACATCTCAGGAAGATATCTTAACTCAAGGAAGGTGAGCGCTATCTTTATTTCGTCGGTCACGAGGCTCTTCCAGGGTTTGTTATTGATTGTATTGGCTTTCTCTCCGTTCATGTTTCTTGCAGTTGGAATTTACGTTTTGAGGAGCATGGTAGCGGGAGTCGGAGCACCTATGAGGTCAGCGATATCCGTGAGGGGCATAGGGAGCGAGGATTACGGCACCGCATCCAGTGTTCAGGCCATTGCTACCAGAGGATCTCAGATGACCTCAGGGATATCAGGTTACCTGATGGATTTCTACACTTCGCTACCATTATTTGTCGGAGGTATGATACAGATTTCCGGCGCGGCCGTTTACTATAGATTAATAAGAAATTGGGAACTGAGGAAGGCGGCAGGTAGACCTGAAAAATGAACCCAGTTGGTTCTAATGTGTGGCACTGACCCTATAACCCATTGAGAAATTCCACGACAATCCTGTTGAATTCCTCAGGCCTGTCAAGATAGCATGCGTGCCCGGCCCCATCGATTATTTCTGTCCTTCCTAACTTCAATTTTCTTATCAGCTCGGAATCCTCAGGGTCAGAAATTTTATCCCTGCTTCCCCAGATTCCTAACACAGGAACGCTGATTTTAGAGAGATTAAGCTCCCTGATGTTAACAGGATCCACTGCTATCACCGCCTTCACCCTGTCCCTGTTGACGGCATAGTCAAGGGCTAAAAATCCGCTTGCAGAAGAACCTAGGATCACGGGCTTTCTATCAAAATATCTCTCAGTGATGTGGTCAAGAAATGCTCTGAATTCCTCAGTCGACAGCCTGAACTTGCTTTGACTTTTTGGAAATCCTGGCACATCCAACGAAATGAATCCATACCCTATCTTTTCCAGGGAATCTAGAAGCCCACATTTCTTCCAGATCTCCGCGTAGAAGCTATATCCATGCATGAGAAGTATCTTAATTTCCTCTTTTCCTGCTGATTTAAGGTACCTGAATTTTTTACCACCGTAATCCTCGAATTTCTCAATTGGGTCCATGGATATCTCAACATTTTTTCAAAGAAAAATGTATTCCTACTGTCCCTTCTATCTCAAATTCAGATTTGCTTGAAAATCAGGATGCATCTCAAGGATCGACATCTTATATGGCGATGTATTTTATGCTGAAGAATAGCGTGGAAATTTCATAAACACAGGAAAAGTTCTGGAATCAGGTGAATTTCATGAACAGTATACCGGAACATGAAATCGTGATATCAGAAAAATTTCCTCTTTACGATTTATCGAAGGTAAAGGGCATCACGTTTTTTTCTAAGAATCAAAAAATATGGTCCGTTATTGATAGACTTTGTAAGATAACAAAGCTATTGGAATTTTTAAGTACGGGGCAAAATGCTTAAGTGCTTAATGTGGGTGCAGTCTCAATGAAAGGGAGAAACATAGTAATTGTTGTCGTGGTGATAGTACTGGTTGTAGGTGTGATATTTGCATCTTTAATAGTCTCAAACAATGGTAACCTGGCTGTAAGGGTTGCAGATCAGTCCATATCAGGAGTGGCTGCTGTGTACATTACGTTCACAGAGGTTGCTCTGCACGGCAATCAAAGCGGTTGGATCTATCACAATCTGACCAGGCCTGTTACCATTAATATACTGGGACTGACCATAAGTAATGCAAGTTTGCTGGCAAACATATCCCTCAGTGCTCAAAAATACACCATGCTCAGGCTGTACATATCAAATGTGACTGTGGAAATAACTGGGGTGGGAAATGTAACCTTCAGGTTGAGTTCTCCTTACGCTTTCATAAACCATCCTATAGATATACCGGCTCACAAAACTGTAACGGTAATAATAGATTTCTCAATACAGCAGAGCTTGAACCTTAATTCCAAGATTTTCACGCCTTATATTGGTAATTTCATGGTTGAGGGGTAGTGAATCTATAGTATACACATCCCATAGGTTCTTTGAAGAAAGGGAAATCATAGCGTGTCCCAAGTTTCGTAAAAACAAAGACATCCATTATCTGCCTCTTGGGTCTCTGGTAAATCTGGTTCATCAGAATTATGATGTTGTAAGCCACAATTTTCACGCCGATGGTAATATCATAATTTTTGTGATATAATGCTTGTTAGCCTAAGCTATGATTATGTTTATAAATCAGATGTCATGAAAAAAGTTTTCTGAACACTCTGTTATGACGGTAACAGAGTGAGAGTCGGAGAGATAGCCGGTAATGATATTGACCCATGAGGTCGACAATCAGACTGGCTATCCTTCGCCTCGACAGAATACCCTTCAATGAGGGTGAATAGGAGTATGTCGAGATTTCTCCGACTTCAGACTCTCACAACCACTTGGAGGTGGTGTATATGCTAATAGGAATGGATGTACATAAGCATATGGTAAATATAACAGAGATGGAAGAGGATGGCTCAGTTAAGGAAAACTATGAGATTGAGAACAGCGAGGAAGCATGGAACACATTTGTTGAAAGGTATTCTTCCATGAAACCTGAGATAGCACTTGAGCAGTCCACATCCTCTTAATACAAAGCAAAGTTTCTCAGGAATAAAGGGTTTTCAGTGCACCTGGCAGATCCAGAAAAGATTGCATTGGTGTTCCACTCCCCTAAAAAGAATGACAGGGAGGATTCATACAAGCTTGCTAAGTTGCTTAGATTGGGAGAGCTGCCTGAGGTTCATCTTCCATCTGAATATTCAGATGAAGTGAAGTCTCTGGTCAGGTACAGGAAGTCCCTGGGTAAGGAAGTCACAGCCATAAAGAACAAAATTCATGCTATCCTCTCCCTGCATGGCATAATTGTGGATGCCACTGACATATTCGGGAGAAAGGGTATGAGGGAGATTGAGGAATCGTTACCCAAAATGAATGAGAATGAGAAGATCATCATGGACGATATGCTGAAGAGGATAGCTGACCTTTTAAACAGGGAGAGGGAGATTGAGAACAGGATAGCCTTAGCTGTGAAGGATGACAAAAGGATCAATCTCCTAATGACCATCCCTGGAATAAATGTGTATTCAGCTGCAGTGATAATATCGGAGATAGATGATATATCAAGATTTCAAACAAAGGAGAAGTTCGCTTCCTATGCAGGTCTTGTTCCAAGACAGGATCAGTCCGGTAACAGAGATATAAGAGGTCATATATCAAAGAGAGGCCCCTCTATGCTGAGATTCATCCTTGTAAATGCATCACACATCTCTGTTAATAAATAAAAGAAGCTCAGGTCTAAATATCTCAGTATAGTTAGGAGGGTTGGAAGGAACAGGGCAATAGTTGCAATTGCAATGATGTTCGAGGAAATTATATTCACAATGCTAAAAAACAATTCAGAATTCATGGACAGGATTGATTCCCT
>Ga0080003_1000990_pt1 | contig 16462 bp, 13 predicted proteins | sample JossMetagenome_FD_69206 | JGI IMG/M metagenome (GOLD analysis project Ga0080003, IMG submission 69206) | Hot spring microbial communities from Joseph's Coat, Yellowstone National Park, USA - JC2_E (SPADES assembly) (version 2) | ecosystem: Environmental > Aquatic > Thermal springs > Hot (42-90C)...
TTTCACTCAATATTCCATATAACTCTTCATTTTGTAGAATAAGTTTGATATTTTTGTAAAGGTCTTCTTTAGTTACATCAACAAATAATGCTTCTTTAGGTGATATATCCGCTAAGAACCTCGGTATACGAGATACCACTACAGCCTTTCCACAATCCATAAACATATGGAGAACGCCACTGCTTTCAACAAAATTATCTTTATAAGGGAGTACAATTATGTATGAATTTGATGCCATAGAGAGTAATTCATCAGTTTCGTGGAATCCTAGCCTCATCACACATCTATCTCCGAGCTCCCCGCACTTTTGAATGACCTTACTGGCATATCTCCTTTCATCTAATCTTTCAAGTGATTGATAGGGTATAGATCCCGCAATCGTCAGCCTTACGTCTATGCCTTCATTCGACAGAAGCTTTATAGCATCTATTAGCTCCAGCAAGCCCTTCGACGGTCTTATAAATCCATGGAAGAAAACATTTCCATTCTCTTTAGGCTTATTTCCGCCGCCTTCATTGGCTTTGCACATTTCAGTGCCAGGTGGGATTATCACAGTTTTGTATCTAGATACGCCATAACTTTCCAATAGCCTTCTCTGTAATGGGTTAAGAACAACAATAGTATCGCTAAAAATTGATATAAGTTTATAGAATAATAAAAGGATTAATCCGAAAAAGTTTCTAATAAATTTCCAAATATTATGTCTTTTTTGTATTATATTTGCTGGAATTAAAACTCCGTGTAGCGTTATAATTGTCCTGTATCCAAGGAACCTGGAGATGATTAACAGGATTAATGCTGATAGCTGGGAGAATATTGGCGATCCGAAAATGGAATATTCATCTTGAATCACGAGAACATTACATGACAGCTTTCTGGCATTTAAAGCGATGATTAATGGTGCAAATATGGAATTTCTTCTCCACGCTTTAACTATTTTTGACTTGAGGGGGGTTGATTTGTGAAAATTTTCGTTATCCTTATTTGTAATTATTACTACATCATTATTCTTCGAGAGTTCTTCACATATCCTTTCGGTGGAGAGGTACGCACCTGACCGTGAAACTGCTACAAAGCATATCCTCAATATAATCACACCCTGCCATTCTCTAGCCACCCCTCCGACCTGCCGAACATCTCGGAGGAGGCGGTGAAGTAAAGCCTAGTCCTCGGCATGGTGTTGACGGCGTTCAGGGTGCCCCCTATGTTCGTATCGTAGGTCGCGGACGGATTGGCGAAGCTGTAGGCCACGAAGGACTGGGCGGCCAGGTGGTAGAATTCGTCCGGCTTGATCTCCGAGACCATCCTGTTCATGAAGCCGGTGTCCGTGACGTCCCCCTCCAGCAGCCTTATCTCCCTCCTGACATCCTCAGGGAGCAAGGAGAGCGTGCCCAGGCTCTTGGAAGAGTTCCTCCTGACGACGCCGTAAACCTCGTAACCCTTCTGGAGCAGGAGCTGGCTGAGGAAGTAACCGTCCTGCCCTGTTATTCCTGTTATCAGGGCCTTCACGGCCGATGTCGGGCGAGGCCTTGTAGTAATACTTTACTCAGAGGACGGCGGGCTAGTGGAAACCGCCTACGTTGCCTCGAATATCAGCACTTAGGGGCTCGCCCATTCACATGTTGCGTCTGCATGCTATGTTACACGTCCTGGGCTCTAACCCGTTGATTTCGATTCGAACGCGCTTTATACGGGGCGCGTGCTCCCCTGGCCCATGTCAGGCAATAGAGATTAGCGCAGCTAGGACGATGCGCTCGTGAGGAGGGAGCTGGACATCAGCCCCTCCGTGCTGGAGGTGGGGGAGGGAGCTGAAGGAGGGCCAACAGGGGTGGTCGGAGAGCCGTATCACTACCAGGAGTCCTTCATAAGGCTTCCATAGCCGTCGACGCATCCGGAATCAAGGTCCACAACGGAGGGGACTGGATCCGGAGGGCATGGAAGGTGAGGAAGGGGTACCTGAAGATGGAGTGGAATACACTTCGCCGTCGACGTGAGGATGGGGTAGGTCGTCTCGATGGACGCTACGTCTGAGAGGGTGGGGGACGGGAGGCGCCCGAGGAGGCCAGTGGGGGACGCGGAGGGGAGGGTCAGGAGGGTCCTCGTCGTCTTAGCGCCGTACCCGATGATCGAGCTCGTCATGCCGCCGCGCGTGGGGTGCTCGCCCGCGTAGGCATTCTCATCATGCGCTTCAGGCAGTCTACATAGATGATCCTCGCGTTATCGGCCCCGAGCTTGGACCTCACGCATTGGGGCGGCGCGTGCGCACCCGGGCTGCCGCCGGTGCAAATGCAGAGCCCGATGGGCGTCGCCTTCATGTCATCGGGGGGCACCTCACCATCCGGCACACCCCTTTGCGCCAACACTATAATTAATTATCAATTCATGTGCCATCATTCATTAGCATTGCATCGACTTGGATGAGCCCAAAATGGGCAATCGCCCCCGCCGGCCTCCGTACACGTGCGCATCGTTCCGCTGGGGAACCGGAGGGGGCGATCCGCGCCGCGTAGCGTACCCCCCAGCTCGGGCGTTTTCCCCGGGCAATCGCGCTCCCGGAACCGGCATGCATTAGTTTCATGGAAGCTAACCATTCATCGGGGCCTCTCATCACGGCGATGGCGTGAAATTTTTTTATCCGATGCCAAGGATGGATTCGCGTCGATGAAGCTGCGGTCGAGGCTCAGCCCGGCGTCAGCGTCCCTGCTGGCGATACTGGCGTTCTACACGGTACTGTTGATATACTTGGCCGAGCTGAGATATGAGAGTTTCTATACAAATGAGTGGGACCTGGGGATCTTCATGCAGGCCCTCTGGTCCACCCTCCACGGGAGGCTGCTCTACGAGGCGGGCGACTACGTAGTCACCCACGCGGGGAGCCTGCTGGTTGTTCATCCGGCGCTCATCCTACTGCCGCTATCCCTCATCTATGGCCTCTACCCCCACGCGATAACTCTGTTCGTCATCCAGGCGCTGGCGGTGGCATCATCTGCGGTGCCACTCTACATGATAGGCGAGAGGTTCGGGGCCAGCCGCCCCGCGCTCATCGGCGCTATAATTGTCTACCTCCTCAACCCATTCCTCCTGGGGTCCTACTTCTTCGATTTCCATCTGGAGGCGTTCCTGCCGCTGGAGTCGTTCTCCCTGTTCTACCTGCTCATGAGGAGGAGGTACGGGCTGGCCGCAGTGATTTTCATATTAGGTGTGTTTACATTGGAAATATTTCCATTTATAGCCCTCTTCATGGCGATCTACTTCGCATACGATCGCTTCGGGATCGGCATGCTGGCATTCTGGAGGAGAATCCGCGACGGCACCTACAGGGTGTACCTGTACTTCGCGGCCGCCGCGGTACTGTCCTACGTGATGCTCAGGTTCATAGAACATGGCCTGGTGCCGGCATTAGTAACGCCAACCGCCGTCCGGGGGAATACCATAGGATTGGTGTGGCATCAAATAATTTATTTATTTACACCACCAGCCGTAAATTATGATGCTACGATATACTCAGTTGTCTACTGGCTCCTTCTCTATGGGTCGTTCGGATTTCTGGCGTTCAGGCATCCTAAACATTTAATTATAGCGCTTCCTCTGCTATATTTCTCAATAATACTCATGCCGCATTTCGCGCAGTACATGGGATGGCAGTACGGTTTCGTATTCATAATACCGGTCGCCATAGGATCAATTGTCGGGCTGTCAAGGCTGAAGTCCGGCAGGAGCGCCTCGGTCGTGCTCTCGGTCGCGCTCATACTTTTATATTATTCTATAATATATCCCGGTGCGCCCGCCTTCATATTTAAGGTTGTAGATGTCGAGGAGCTCCTCGCACTGTTGCTGGCCCCCGCCGCGGTCGCCGCCGCGGCCATCGTATCGGAGGGTCGGGCCATCCCCGGGGCGGGCGCGCAGCGCGGAGGGCGGAACCTGCGCGTCGCATCGCTCTTGCTAGCCGTGCTAGCCGTGCTAGCCGCCGCCAACTTCGCCTTCAGCCCCATGAATCCTAATGTGGGCTGCATAAATTCGCCATGGGGAAGCGGATATACGATAAGCTATCATGCAAATCCTTCATATAAATACATGCACGACTTGCTGAGCTATTATGAAACCAACGAAACGGTAGTCGCGTCAAGTTTTCTCTTTCCCTACGTCGCCAATAGTCTGAATTCCTATCCAGGGGTATCATACAAATACTTGCCATTCAATAAAACTAATTTGCCCCAATACATTCTAGTCGATACGTTCGAGTTCGGCCAATTACCATCTTACATCCAGAACGCGCTCGTCAACGAGTCCGTTTACGGGCTGAGGGCGTGGATAGTCTCTTCCTCACCGTATCCCGACAGCATCATGCTGTTCCGGCTCGGATACAGGGGAAGCCCTGCTATCTACACGGCGGAGCCACTGGTTTTCGACTACCGCAGCCTCGCCCTGGGCCAGGGAAGTGTCCTCGTCGGATCCAACTCCTCCCCGAGCTACTACATATACGAGCCGCCGAGCAGTGGTGGCTATACCGCCATGTGGTACGGACCCTATACGCTCCTGCCCCCCGGCACGTACAGGGCGAACTTCCTCATCAAGTCGGACGGCAACTACAGCGGGTATCTACTCACGCTGGACGTCGCGGCGAATCGGGCAAGGGAGATCATCGCCAGCGAGCCCCTCTACGGCTACGAACTGGCCGGCCCCGGCAGGTGGACGAACGTCAGCCTTGAGTTCACGCTGACCCACGTGACGCCGCTGCTGGAGCTCAGGGGTATAAAGTCGTCCGGCGCTGCCGGCCTCTACCTAGCTAACGTAACCTTGGAGCCCGTGCAGGTGCCCGGCAACACGACCGTAATCTTCCCCTGGCAGCTGCAGCATTCCCCGCAGGTGCGGATTGCCGCCGACGGCTCCTTGATGGGTGAGGACCTGGGGCCCCAGACAGCCTGGTATGGCCCCTACGTTGAGATGCAGCCCGGCCTCTACCTTGTCAGGTACAACCTGAATTCGTCAGGCGCCTCACCCACAGACAGGATGTTGATCGAGGTGACCGCGGACTATGGGAACATCACCCTGTACACGTCGCCTCTGTGCGCTGCGCACATGCGCGACGAATCGGAGTTCTACTTGCTCCTCAACGGGAGCTATCCCGCCGTGGAGTTCAAGGCGTACATCTACAACTGGTCCGGGTCGCTCGCGCTCGAGAACATAACCGTTACGAGGCTGCCGGAGAGTGCGCTGCCAATAACCGTTCATTACACATATTATCCATGCGAGCTCTTCACGACAGGCGCCAGCGCGCTGAGCAATGGGGTCATACGCGCGGTCAACGCGACGGGTACCATGGTGTGGTACGGCCCATACACCACCCTCTATCCCGGGACATACAACGTGACCTTCATGCTGAACTCGAGCGGGGTGCCAGCGAATAACACACTATACATACAGGTCACCGCGGACTCCGGCAATGTCGTCCTGCGCGACGTGAAGGTGACCGGGGCGGAGATCGGCGGGCCGACCCCCATCATCTTATCGCTCACCCTCAACCAGACAGAACAATACGTCGAGTTCAGGGGGTACGCCGTCAAATGGGAGGGGCCGCTGGAGCTCGACTACATAGAGCTGAACGGAACCATAACGGGAGGGGTTCCTGCCCAGCGAGGTTTCGGGTCATCTGGCGAGCTCGGAGACCTCGCGGAGCATCTCCTCGTAGATTGGTCCGAGGACCTCTATCGAATACTTCATCGCGGCCTCCCTGTAGTCTATCTTGGGCGGATCGCGCATGAGCCTCCGGATCGCCTCGACCATCTCCTCCGGCGTGTCCGCGTAGATCAGGGGGAGCTCCAGCCCCCTGTGCGCCGGTATCGAGGTGGTTATGACGGGGGTCCCGCAGAGCATCGTCTCCACGATCGTCAGGCCGAACGTGTCCTTGCGGGCCGGGGCCAGCAGGACGTGCGCCGATGAATACACGCGGGCCAGCTGCTCCCCGCCGAGGTTCGTCGCCGTGGCGAACTCGATTCCGGTACCCGAGAGCCTCCTCCTCACTTCCAGGAAGACGTCCCACCCCTTGTCCCAGTCCCTCCTGCCGGCGTAGAGCACAGAGAACCTCTCCGATTTGGGCGCCGCCGGCCTGAACACTGTGGAATCGATGGGGTTTGGTATCAGATATTTGCGCGGATGATCCAAGTGCTTGTAGTACGCTCTGTTATTGACGTGCACAGCATCGTAGCTCCTGATCACCCGCCCGCCCACCAGAACGTGCGCTGCCCTCGCAAGCGTCGGTATGGGCCCCGCACGGTTCACGCCAACCATCAGCTTAGACGCATGGATCCCCACGACCACCGGGCAGCGCGATCTGAGGTAGAGCGGCAGGATCGGCGTGTATATCGCGTAGCAGACGTCCGCGTCGGATCCGTGCAGCCACCTCTCCTCATATTTAACCTCGGGGTCGAGCTCCGGCTGCACGTTGATGCCATACCCATCCTGCATCATCGGGAGGGAATTCACCTCCACGCGGTGGCCCCTCCTCGCAAAGTAGTTCGCCAGCGTCGCCACGAACACCTCGCCGCCTCCACCATAGAGCAGCCTGTTGTGGTGGCTGAACAGCACCTTCATCGGCCCGGACCTGATCCTCCCGGTCAATCACTACTTATATTGTTCTCCACCCGTAGCTGCGCGACCCCGCGGCGGCCTCAACGGGCCGCTGCTGCCTCCATTATTCCCTCGGCGAGGCGCTCGGCCACGAGGTCCCATGAGGAGCGGTCATCGAGGAACGAGGTCACCCTCTCATCCTCCACAAGCCCGCGGCCCCCCTCCTCCGGCATTTTGGCCAGCCTCGCCGCCTTCTCCGCCATCGCCTTGTGATCGAACTCCCTCACGAACCTCACGGCGGGGAGCCCCCCGTAGACGCCGCGCGGGCCGGGGATATCATAGGCCACCACGGGCGTCCCCGCGGCGAGGCTCTCGAGGATGGCGAGCGAGAAGGAATCGCTGTGCGATGGGTAGATGAGGGCCCTCGCCCTCGCCAGCGTCTCGTAATACTTCTCCTTCGGCAGAAAGCCCGCCAGCACTATATCCTCCCCCAGCTTCAGCCCCTCCCTCTCCGCGGCCCTCCCGAAGGCACTCCTGGTCGACTCGTCGGAGAACCCGCCGGTCACCACCAGCCTGAGCCCCGTCTCATCCCTTATCCTCCTGTGGATGCGCGGGAGCTCGAGCGCGCCCTTCAGCGCGACCAGCCTGGAGGCCGCCGCTATGGTCGCCCTTCAGAGAGCCCCAGTAGCGCCTCAAACCATTCGTGCGCTACAACATGCCAATATCTTGTCTTGGCCTTCTTCTTCAGATTTTCAGCCAATATTCCATATAGCTCTTCATTTTGTAGAATAAATTTGATATTTTTATAAAGGTCTTCTTTAGTTACATCGACAAATAATGCTTCTTTAGGTGATATATCCGCTAAGAACCTCGGTGTACGAGATACCACTACAGCCTTTCCACAATCCATAAACATATGGAGAACGCCACTGCTTTCAACAAAATTATCTTTATAAGGGAGTACAATTATATATGAATTTGATGCTATAGCGAGTAATTCATCAGTTTCGTGGAATCCTAGCCTCATCACACATCTATCTCCGAGCTCCCCGCACTTTTGAATGACCTCACTGACATATCTCCTTTCATCTAATCTTTCAAGTGATTGATAGGCTATAGATCCCACAATCGTCAGCCTTACGTCTATGCCTTCATTCGACAGAAGCTTTATAGCCTCTATTAGCTCCAGCAAGCCCTTCGACGGTCTTACAAATCCATGGAAGAAAACATTCCCATTCTCTTTAGGCTTATTTCCGCCGCCTTCATTGGCTTTGCACATTTCAGCGCCATGCGGGATTATCACGGTTTTGGATATAGATACGCCATAACTTTCCAATAGCCTTCTCTGTAATGGGTTAAGAACCACAATAGTATCGCTAAAGGTTGATATAAGTTTATAGAATAATAAAAGTATTAATCCGAAAAAATTTCTAATAACTTTCCAAATATTATCTCTTTTTGGTATTATATTTGCTGGAATTAAAACTCCGTGTAACGTTACAATTGTCCCGTATCCAAGGAACTTGGTGATGATCAACAAGATTATTGTTGATAGCTGGGAGAACATCGGCGATCCGAAAATAGAATACTCGTATTGAATCACGAGAACATTACATGACAGCTTTCTAGCATTTAAAGCGATTATTAATGGTGTAAATATGGAATTTCTTCTCCACGCTCTAACTATTTTTGACTTGAGGGGGGTTGATTTGTGAAAATTTTCGTTATACTTATTTGTAATTATTACTACATCATTATTCTTTGAGAGTTCTTCACATAGCCTTTCGGTGTAGAGGTACGTACCTGACCGTGAAACTGTTACAAAGCATATCCTCAATATAATCACACCCTGCCATTATCTAACCACACCTCCGACCTGCCGAACATCTCGGAGGAGGCGGCGAAGTAAAGCCTAGTCCTCGGCATGGTGTTGACGACGTTCAGGGTGCTCCCCATGTTCGTATCGTAGGTCGCGGACGGATTGGCGAAGCTATCGGCCACGGAGGACTGGGCTGCTAGGTGATAGAGCTCATCCAGCTTCATCTCCGAGGCTATCCTGTTTATGAAGCTGGTGTTCGTGATGTCCCCCTCCAGCAGCCTCATCTCCCTCCTGACATACTCCGGGAGCTGGAAGAACGTGCCCAAGTTCTTGGCGGGTTCCTCCTCACGACACAGTAAACTTCATAGCGCTTCTGGAACAGGAGCTGGCTGAGGAAATAGCCGTCCTGCTCGGTTATTCCGTTTATTAGGGCCTTCACGTCCGATGTTGGGACGAGGCCTTGCAGTAATACTTTACGCCTAATAATAAAGCCCTGACTGCGGATCGCGGGGCCCATGGGAGGAGCCAATGGAATTACACGCCCATGTAATGGGATCCGGGGCCCACTGGTGATCGGGGCACGCGGGGCCGGCCCCCGAATTGACACATCTGGCTCAACGCGATCCAGAGCGATATATAGACAGAGAAGGATGTAAGCGTTGTAGGAGGAGCCGCCCTGCCTACCTACCCGCTAATACCCACGCTTATACTCTTATATCATCCTGCTTATACCGCTTATAGCAGTCTTATACCGGGCTTATACTGGCCTTATACAGCTTTATCGCGGCTTATACCGTTAATACCCAACGCATATACACCACACATACCGAGTATCCCTCAGGTGCTCCGGGGATTTCCTAGGTGATCCCGGCATTCCCTGGTTCAACGGATAAAATGCTGAAACAGTAAGGCGTCATTTCGGGTTCAGGCGGCCGAGGCGGAGCGGAATTCTTAAACGGGTTATCCCAATAACCTTATTGGTATGTCGGGCACCGAGCGGAGGCGCAGGCGGCCGCGGTCGGAGCCGAGGCCTATCTGCCCCAGGTGCGGGAGGGGGTACTCACACCTGGAGACGAGGCGCGTCGGGGGGAGGGAATACCTCTACGCCGTGCACGAATCCCGGGCCGGGGGGCAGAGGACGCGGAGCTTCTGCTACTTAGGACCAAAGGACGGTTACGCCGCGGGGCTGGTGGCGCACTCCTGGAGGGGGGCGCCGTGGCTCGCGCTCAGCGCGATGGGCGCGACCCGGGAGGAGGAGTTCCGCCGCCGCCTGGAGTACCTCGGGGAGGTCGTCCGGGCCGCCCTGGACGCGGCCGCCACCGAGGAGGACCTGGGCGGGATCCTGAGGGCCCTGGATGATGCGCGGCACACGATCGAGGCGCGCCTGGCGGAGGCCCGCGCCGCCCGGCGGAATTCCCCGTGAATTCAGGGTTAAGGCTCCAGGCGATTGCATCCATAGGGCGCTCCCCGATGAGGACCTCGGCGCCTCCCGCCCGAGGCCGCGGATGGCTGCCGCCCGTCCCCGCGCCATCATTCCGTCCATCCGATCATCGATCGCATCGAGCGCGGGGATCTGCACTGCCTGGGAGATAGCCACCGCGCACTCGCTATCGTATTATCCGACCAGCATCCGACCAAAAAGCTTAGATAACGAAGGGATCCGCCGCGATTACGCCGGGGTAGCTCAGCTGGTCAGAGCGCCAGGCTCTTCCGGGCGAGACTCATAATCTGGAGGTCGTGGGTTCAAACCCCATCCCCGGCAGCTCGATCCGCGGCTCAGGCGATCCCCTACGGTTGTCCCAGATGCATCTGCTCGACGGGTGACATCCCCCGCTCCGCGCTAAGGGATTGGGGATATAATTTATCCGTTGGGCGGACCCCACCCGCCCGTTGGATCCGCGGGCGAGGTCGGTCGGAGGATACGTGAGGATTCTGGCGATAATAGTCACCATAACGTTCGCGTTCAGGGCGACCAACAGCATGCTATCGCCCACGATGTCGCTTATAGCGAAGGACATGGGGTTCAGCGCGTCGGAGATAGGGGTACTCGCCCTGGCGTTCATGGGGTCCACGTTCATCTCCAGCGCGTTCATCAACGCGAGGCTGCGCTCCAGGAGGCGCAGGGCGTTCTTCATGGCGGCGTCCTGGGCCTATTCGCTGGTGTTTCCGTTCTTCTACTTCGCCGGGCCGCTGACCATCTGGGTACTGGCGGCGCTGGGCGGATTCTCGCTCGGGTTCGTGATGCCGAACCTCATGACGGCCGCCGGCGGCGTCGGCCGCGACAGGAGGTCCGTGGAGAGGGCGCTGGCGCTCTACACACTGGCGCTGAGCGCATCGCTCATGATCAGCCCCTCGCTGGAGGGCGCGATCCTAAGGGTGTTCACGCTGAGGCAGGCGTTTCTGCTCTTCGAGCCGATAGCGTTGCTCGTGGGGGCGCTCTCGCCGCTCCTGCCGTTTCCGGAGGAGGGCTCCGCGCGCGGCGCCCCGCCCACCCGGGGGATACTGAGGAGCCCCGGCTTCGCGGTCGCGTTCCTCAACCAGCTGGCGTATCAGATACCGTTCGCGTTCATAGTGACGTTCTCCAGCATCTACGCGGTGCAGCGCTTTTCGGCGACCAACTCACTGGCGATCCTCCTCTACGTGGCATTCTACACCACGTCGTTCGCGACCAGGCTGGCCCTGACCGCGCGCCCGCCGGAGAACCTGCCGGCGCTCATGATACTGGCCGCCGCGGCGACGCTGGTGGGGCTCATCACGGCGTGGGCCGCGCCGTCGGCCGCGCTGTACGCGGTGGCGCTGGCCATCCTCGGGATACCGCACGGGCTGACGTACACGCTCAGCATGATATCGCTCTCCAGGGCGTTCGATATGAAGACCAGGAACGCGGCCAACAGCTATTTCTCCTCCACCATGATGCTGATAGGCGCATTTCTACCGGCCGCCCTGGGCGCGCTGGCCGACTTCGTCGGCCTCAGGGGCGCGCTGCTGGCGCTCGTGCTGCCGGTGGCCGGGGTGTTCGCGGCGACGCTGGCGCTGGCCAGGCGCCTGCCGGTCCTCTCGGGGATCCACGACCGATGATGGCGCCGCGGCCGGCGCGCATCGGACGAAGTCCGTCAGGCGCGACTGCTTTTCCCGGTTCACGAGGCGATCCACGGTGATGGACGCGGCCGGGCTGCAGATCTTATTCACGGCCTCCGCTAGCGAGCGGAGGGCATCTAGGTCCACCTTGCCCACCGCCTGCCGCAGCTTTCCGCCGCAGTAGGGGCAGGTGCCCGACATCGTGGATCTCCTGAGCCGCCTGCCGCAGTTATCGCAGATCACCTCCGATGACGCGTAGAGCCGCACGAGGTCCTCCAGCGCCGCCCTCAGCTCCGTGCAGACGCCGCCCAACTCGCGGGAACCGAGGGACGACAGCACGGCGACGTTCCGCTCGAGCGCGCGCTCGAGCTCCACGCGCTCGTCCGCCCCGGGGGCGATGTTCGATTCCATGAATACCATGCCGCCGGGGACGTCGCCCCCGGCATCGGAGCCGCACTCGACGACGTCGTTGGGCGTCCCCCATCCGCACCTGTCGATCCGGGCGTCCCTCAGCTCAGGCGACGCGTTCCACGCGAGGTCGAACGGAAGTATCAGCGACACTTGGCCCCGCGGAAGCATCGGCCCGGAGAACCCGATCGGCGCGTCCACGAACCCCGAGACCCTGGCGACGTATCCGATGCTCCCGCCGCGCGGCAGCACGATGACGTCCAGCCCCCTCAGGTCCCGGTAGTTGGAGAGGTTGTACGGCGGTTTGTGCGAGAAGGCCTTGGCCGCCACCTCGTCGACGAACCTGCTGATCTCGAACAGGACCCTGGCGGATTTGAACGGAAGCAGCAGCGAGCAGCCCCCCAGCCCCGCGGCGCCGAGGAGCACCGCGGCCGAGCGCGTGGTGCCGTCGCAGCAGACCTTCAGCCCGTATCTGGCGCGCAGGACCCCCTTCATGAGGTCCTCGTACGCCCCGCCCGGGAAGTCGGCCTCGCCGGTTATCCCCTCCGCCCTCCGGAAGCGCGAGATCTCCCTGCTGAAGTTCACCCGAAACCTCCTGAGGCGCGTCGTCGGGGTGCCGCATTTTTCGCAGATATCCGATTTCGTGGCGTTCCTGCAGGAGGGGCATATCCTGACGGGCTCGGTTATCCCCCCGCAGGAGGGGCATCTCACGGAATACGTCAGGGTGCCGCACACGGGACATGCCCTTGCGTTCAGATCCACGTACTCGTCGTCGACCTCCGGAAAGAGCGCGTGGACGCCGATGGACGGATTGACGTTGTACGCGCCCGGGCGTATGCGGACCACGGAGGGCCCGTCCTCCATGGCGCGCGCGAACGGATCGGAGCAGTCGAGCGCGAGGCCGCCCAGCGACCGGAATCCCTCCGCGCCGCCCTCCGGCTTCGGGAGATCCCTGAGCAGCAGCGCCCGCCTCCTGGCGACCGTCCCCGACACGAGCTCCACCACATCGCCGGATCCCACCAGGTAATTCATCGCCTTCGGAAACTCGTCGCTGAACATCACGGCGCCCTTCACGCCTGAGTCCACGCACGAGGTAGAGAACGCCCAGCCCGGCAGCGATATGCGGATGGCCGGCGCGCGGCGGTTCCTCAGCGCTCCGCAGAGGAACTTGGCTAGCCCGTATCCGTTGCGCGCGTCCGCCTCCAGCTTGAACCGGATGGACCTCAGGAGGCGCTCCAGCGCCGCGCGGTCGAGGCTCCCGCATACGAGGAGCGCGAACCTGGCGACCTCGTCCACGTACTCCGGCCCCGCGGACCACTTGAGGCCCATCCCGTCCGCCAGCGCGTTCATGTAGCGTATGAAGCGCATGAGCGCACCGCGGGGGATCCTCGGGGAGGACGGGGAGACGCGGACCGTCAGGGCGCCGCCCCGATCGTCTATCCCGGCCACCACTGCGCGCGGATCCAGCGAGAAGTTCGACGCCAGCGCCACGGACGAGTACGCGTACTCGAGCAGGCTCAGCGAACCGTGGAGCGCCTTCCCGACGAGCGCGTCGACTGCGCCGCCCGGGGGCAGGTCCACCACATCCCTCGCCCGGAACGGGAGGATCTCGGCCCTCCGGCCGTACACGTCCGGGATCAGCGGCGCCGCTGGGTCCAGCTTCCTCCTGATCCCCACGACGTCGTCCGGGATTTCCAGCGGCATTCTCAGGTCCTTCTGGGCCTGACTGCGCCGAACAGGTCCTTCAGCTCCTCCGGCTTCATCGATTCGAGCGCCGTGCCGAACACTATGCCGTCGGCGCCCGCCTCCACGACCGCCCTCACCGCCTCCGGCGTCCTGAGTCCCCCGCCCACGACGAGAAATCCGCCGAACGCCGCCCTGGCGGCCCTCACGGCCACCGGATCCGCGTGCCTGGAGGATCCGGATCCGCCCTCCAGGTACATGAACCTCATCCCCATCATGTCCGCTGCCATCGCGTACATCGCGACGAGCTCCGGCCTCCCGGGCGGCAGCTCCCTGATCCTCCCCACGTGTGAGACCGCGGAGTCCCCGTGGAGCACCAGGTACGCCGTGGGGATGGGCTCTATTCCGTATTTCCTTATCAGGGGGGCGCCGAGCACCTGCGCCCCTATGATGTAGTAGGGATCGTCCGAGTTCAGGAGCGACATGAAGAGCGCGGCGTCGGCCCTGGGCGTCAGGCCGTTCACGTTCCCCGGGAAGAGTATGACCGGCGCGTTCGACCTCGACCTGATGCGGTCGATGGCCGCATCAAGGGAATCCCTGTCCACGAGCGTCGAGCCGCCGATCAGGAACGCGTCGGCCCCCGCGTCGGCCCCCGCGTCCACCGCGCGCCCGATGACCTCGGGCTTGGCGGGGTCCACGAGCCCGAATACGACCGCGCCCCCATCCCTCCGCATCGCCCGGAGACGCTCCTCGACCTTCACCTGATATCTCCCCTGTAGAACGCGTCGACGAACATGTTGTAGATGTCTATCGGCTCCTTGAGCTGGACCCCCTCGCCGCTGAACTCCATCCTGAGGCCGCACTGGCCGCAGACCGCGGTATAGCTTTTCCCGTTCTCATCCTCCTTTTTTATGATCCTCACGGTATCGCTCCCGCATCTAGGGCATTTGAAGAAACGGGGGAGGGTGTGGTGAACCCTCCTCACTACGCGCCTCCTTCTCCTCCCCAACCCAGCGACCGCGCGCGGTCGAGGGATATAATCATGTCGTGGCGGGTTCCGGCCCGCGGCCCCGGGGGCGTTCGCCGTCCGCGCGTCGATTTTGGGGCAAATTTATTAAACGGTCCGGGCGTGAGCGCCCCGCAGTGACTCTCATACCGGAGAGGGAGAGCGAGTACATAAGGGATGTATTCAGGGATAAGCTGAAGGGGCAGGTGGTGCTCGAGGCGTTCGTGACCGGGGATGAGAGCTGCGCGTACTGCGGGGAAACCGTGGAGCTCGCGAAGGAAATCTCCGATCTGGGGCCGGGTAAGGTGTCATACACAGTTCATTACCACGAGAAGGAGCCGCAGGTTTTCGAGGAGAACAGGATCCTGGGGTCGCCCACGCTGAAGGTGCTCTCGCCCGGGGCGCAGTACCACGCGGTGTTCTCCGGCATGCCTGCCGGCTACGAGTTCGGCGCGCTCATAGATGATATACTGGACGCCTCGAGGGGGTCCCCGAGGCTTTCCCCGTCGACCGTGGAGAAGCTCAGGTCGATAGACCGGGATATGGAGATATGGGTCTTCGTGACGCCCACGTGCCCATACTGTCCGCGCGCGGTCAGGATGGCCCACATGTTCGCCATGGCCAACCCGAGGATAAGGGGGATCATGGTGGAGGCGATGGAGTTCCCATCCCTGGCCGAAAAATACAGCGTGATGTCTGTCCCCCACATAGTGATCAACGGGTCTTACACGTTCATAGGGGCGCTTCCGGAGCAGATGTTCCTGGAGCACGTGATGAGGGCCGCGAGCGGCGAGACGGCGTACGAGGTCACGGAGGAGGGCGTTAGCCCCCTCAGGTGAATCGCCCGCCGATCGATGGATCCCGGGCCGGAAACGATGGAAAATTATATAAGGGTCTTAAATGGAGAGTGCACGCTCCTGTAGGGTGATGTGGAGATGGCAGTACAACAGGTAGGACAGGCGGGTTACGCACCGGTCGTCGTGTTGAAGGAGGGTGCCTCCGAGACGAAGGGGAGGGACGCGCTGAGGAACAACATCGAGGCGGCCAAGGTCGTCGCCGAGATAGTTCGCACGAGCCTCGGCCCCAGGGGTATGGACAAGATGCTCGTGGACAGCCTCGGCGACGTAACCATAACGAACGACGGCGCAACGATGCTCAAGCAGATGGACGTGCAGCATCCGGCGGCGAAGCTCCTCGTGGAGATCGCGAAGGCGACCGATGCCGAGGTGGGCGATGGCACCACCACGAGCGTGGTCCTTGCCGGCGCCCTGCTGACGAAGGCCCAGGAACTCATAGACAACGATGTACACCCCACGGTCGTCGTGGACGGCTACCGGAAGGCATCCGAGAAGGCGGTGGAGATCCTGGAGAACATCGCGATAAAGGTGAACCCGACCGACAGGGAATGGCTGAGGAAGGTCGCGCTCACGGCGATGGCCTCCAAGTTGGTCGCCCAGGATGCCGATTACCTATCAAATCTGGTGCTGGACGCGATCCTCCAGGTGGCCGAGAAGAGGGATGGCGGTTACAAGGTAGACATAGATTCCGCGAAGGTGGAGAAGAAGCCCGGCGGCTCGATAACCGATACGGTGTTCGTCAAGGGGATAGTGATAGACAAGGAGGTGGTCCACGGCGGGATGCCGAAGAAGGTCGAGAATGCCAAGATAGCGCTGATAAACGCGCCGCTGGAGATAGAGAAACCCGAGATAAGCGCCGAGATACGCATAAGCGATCCCACGAAGATGAAGGCGTTCCTGGACGAGGAGGCCAGGATACTCCACGAGATGGTCCAGAAGGTGAAGGCCGCCGGCGCGAACGTCGTGTTCTGCCAGAAGGGGATAGACGACCTCGCGCAGCACTACCTGGCGAAGGAAGGGATACTGGCGGTCAGGAGGGTGAAG
>Ga0080003_1000991_pt1 | contig 16457 bp, 21 predicted proteins | sample JossMetagenome_FD_69206 | JGI IMG/M metagenome (GOLD analysis project Ga0080003, IMG submission 69206) | Hot spring microbial communities from Joseph's Coat, Yellowstone National Park, USA - JC2_E (SPADES assembly) (version 2) | ecosystem: Environmental > Aquatic > Thermal springs > Hot (42-90C)...
TTTTGATAAAAATGAACGTAAACTATCAAAAGAGGTCTTTAAGATATCACAGGCTTATGAACGTGTATTCAGACCCTACCGCGTAGTATACGACACCAAAACGTGGGAACCAATCATCTTTTGACGAAACAAACGGCAAGCATAGACCTTCAGGGCTTGGAGGAGCTGAGAGCGTTGGCTATCTGTGCAGCCAGTAAGTTAATACTATACAACGCTTTCATGAAGGGATTTTTAGTAAGGATATTGTCCTCCAAAACCCAATAGTTAAAGGTGTTAGGGTAGAACCTGGGAGTCAAATACATCTGTGTGATGATACTGTACGGAGATGGCAGATAACCAACCTGCATACCTATCTCAAGCATGTACATCAAAGGCAATGCAGGGTCGTAATATACTACGTACTTCTTTACAGGGCCAGGGTTGAGTATAACCAACTCAGCTTGTATGTTCTGTGCGGCTTGTTGGGTAAACCCAAACTCCTCGATGGAGTATGATGTGTTAGGAGGTAAGTTGAACACGAATGCTGGATACCCTATTAATGAGTCTGGGTTTTTGAGTATACCTAAGCAGAACTCTTGTGGAGGAGCACAAGATGGTACACCGTTAGCTAGGTATACCATGTTGAATGCACCCCCAAAGAAGTAGGTAGGTGCATAATTAGGCACTCCCCTCCATATTGCGGCGGACAACGATGTATTAGTGGGATTACTTACAGTCCATATAACAGCTTGATCTTGAGGAACGAATTGCCATGTTAATGCTGGTTGCTGCTGGGTAGCAATACTTTTCTTGATATATATCTGTCCTATCCTGGCATGTGGTCTCATTTTCAACACCGTCCCGCACTTCTATAGAGTTGCAGCCAGCTTGATCTTGAGGAACAAATTGCCATGTTAGTGACCCGCACTTCTATAGAGTTGTAGCTGAAAGTTTATATACTTTTTTACAGCCGTCCGCATCGTCTCTTCTTCACGTGGGGGTGCGTGCCCCACAGGACACGGGTCTACCCTTACGGGAACCCCGCTTAATTAGTAGTTAACGTAGTAGAATTTAAACTTTTCAGTAGTTAAGGGGTCGTAAAACCTCGGTGGGGGGACGAATAGCCCCTCTTCGTAGTCATATTTAATCCCACCCTGATGTATGATGCTTGTGGTATGGCTGTGAAAACGTGGAAAAATATAAAAATTTTTTAGTCACATCTCAATGAGAGACGAGTATGGTACACGCTAAAGAAAGGCAAGAAATTACCGTAACTCAATCATCTCCTCAAACGTTTGCCCCATCTCCAGGGTCAGCTATCAATATCCATGTTCATGGTATGGGTTCGGTCACAATTCAATTCTCGTCTGCTCCTCCTACTTCATTACAGGAATTTGTTACCAGTAATAATACTGTAGTCATACCAGTAGTAGGGGAGCTCGAGATCGAAAAGCTCACTAACGTAACTAGTATAACATTCCAGGGTAATTTGAAAGTTAATATAGAAACGCATGCCATAGGTGTTATTAACGTACAAGCTAAGGTAAATCTGAAGACCCATAAATATATTAATGTGTCAGTATCAAATGACTCGATTTCATCTGTAGTTATAAACGGACAGCCTAGCGTAGTTCAATCTGTGTTCTATGTCGGGGATAGGAATATAGCATTTGTAGGGTCTGGAGTTTCATTCACGGTAAGTGATTATGATCCAGTAACTAACTCTCCAGCAGGAACATCAATAACCGTAAACCTAGTTACACAGTCTGGAGAAGCGGAGTATCCTCCTACTGGTTCCACATTGTTAAAGTCCAGGACTGGTTACATTTACCTTTCCAATTTCCAAGGTTCTGGAACGTTCAACATATTCTTGTCCCGCACTTAGATAGGGTTGCAGCCGAAAGTTTATATACCTTTTTTACAGCCGTCCGCATCTGTCCACATCGTCTCTTATTCACGTGGGGGTGCGTGCCCCACAGGACACGGGTCTACCCTTACGGGAACCCCGCTTAATTAGTAGTTAGTACAGTAGAATTTAAACTTTTCAGTAGTTAAGGGGTCGTAAAACCTCGTTGGGGGGGATGGATAGCCCCATTATAGAAAGTTTAAATACTTCTTTATTAGAATTTCATTAATGGTTAGTCGTCGGTTATTAATAGCACTTGGGTTAGTAGCCGTATTAGCTGTTGTCCTATACTTCGGTGTTAGAAGAGCACTTGGAGCACCAACTGCATCAATTACGTTATCAGCAACACTGCCTGGCACAATAAGTAATAACGCAAGAGTAGTTCTTACCCCTGCCATGTTCGCGTTCCAGTTAGCTCCAGGTAGTGCGGGTGACTACGCGATACTTGTTAATAACGGTGTCCCGTCAACTATTCCAGATCCAGTGACCCCGATGCCAGGGGTAGACTACAGTAATATAACTGGGAGGGCTATTATAGGGAATTACATAGTATTCGGGGGTGGAGAGAATTCGCCCCAGCCCTGGTCTCCATGTGCAGCACCATGTGCACCGTATCAAGCGTTCTTTAACATGTCAACTGGCAAGTTAGTCATATCAAAGCTTCAAGGAGGTTCCTGTGATAACATGAATATGTCTGGAGCTGTTCCTGGAAATAATGGTGATATAGTTGTATTTGGTGGATCCAGCCAGGGTTCCACTACTGGTTCTACTGGATATGCTATATATAACTCATCGTTACGACCATACCTTTTCGGTATGTTGTCACCAAATGATAATGAAGGTAACCTCCTGGATCTATATCGTAAACCGTCTACATTAGTGGGTTCTACAGTGTACTTTGTCGCAAAGAATCTCAACAATTCCCATGCTATAGTCGAATCTGTAACCCTCTCCCAGTTATACTCGAATGGGACTAGTGTGATAAACGTGTTGTGTGGGACGTCTAATACGATAACACCTACATATGTTGCAGACATAGCATCGTCGTGGGTTGCGGGTGGAGTACAAGCCTTGTACTATAACAACGGTACTCTCTATTTCCTATTTCAAGGTGGGGATGGTATAGTAAAAATAGCATCATTGAACCTCACAAACGGTACTATAAATACGGTTAACCTAATTCAGTCATCCTCAATTGGGCCTTTCCTGGAGATAGTTAACGGAACGGCGTACGTTGGTGTACAGAATGGTAACACGTTCGTTGTAAACAAATATACATTAAGCGGCTCATTAATTCAAACCATATCGTTCCCTGGTCAAGGATTTGTAGACCCTCAAGGATACGTCGTAGTATTTTCAAACGGTTTAAATGCAGGTTCAACAATAAGTGTAACCAAGGTCTGACCTACTCCCCGCCCTCAAGGTCTGAATCTCTGGTGTTCAGACATGGACGAGTATCGAATCGTGGAGCGAGTGAAAGACTGGTATAGAGAAGGAGAGCTTGCATGGTATTATCTTTTGCTTAATGGTAACAGGATTAGTTTTGTTCCGCCTCCTTCGTTCCACGAATCTAATAAACAGGGCCAGATAAGTGATCGTACAATAGGATCGGTCTATCTGATCGGAACCATAGACGATCCAATAATATTGTTTGAATTTCCAATGTTTGATAATATCATGGACATAGTGCAATTATATATTTATAAAAGAGGCTATGTTTTAGCCGATGAGCCATACGGACGTTATCCTCTTCCAAACCTGAAATATTATATTTGTGGGGCAAGACATGAAAACAGGCTTGCCGTAGAACTAGTTGACCTAGACGTCGCAGCCAACAACCTGAATCTCACTAAGATAGTGTCCTGGGTGTTGGGTCCTAAATTACTTAGAGAAAATGAAATGATTGAAGATGATGATCTTGACAAAATAGTAGATCTCATGCGTAGCCAAGAACTCTTTGCTGGCCACACGTTGGATGATGTTGACGATATACTGTATCGATATTTTGTTCAAAATGAACGTGAACTATCAAAAGAGGTATTCAAGATATCACAGGCTTATCAACAGGTTTTTAGACCCAACCGCGTAGTATACGACACCAAAACGTGGCGACTGGTCCTGATGTAATTAATGTTTTTATATTTTAACAGGTCATTGGTACGGTTGCTGGAGTTGTGGTTGGGATATTACCTACCTCCTCCCCGTCCTGAAGGTTTTTTCGCCCCGTTGAACCCACAAAAGCATTTAAAGGTTTACACATTAGGTTCTGACCTCCTCCCCACCCTAAAGGGCGAGGTTTGTCGTTTGTTTTGTCAAAATTTTTATACTTCAATTCGTATTTATATTTAACTCCCCGCCAGTACGAACGGGGTCTATGGTGTTGAGAAATGGAAGAAGAGTATGAAATTGTTGAACGAGTCAAAAATTGGTTTACGACTAGATTGTTGCCAGGAGATTACGTCATGTTAGCTAATGGTAGCGTAATAGACGAATCGACGTATGATAAAGGAGTTGCAAAACCAGATGAGGTCATTGCAGATATTCATTCCTCTATGATAAGTTCATTCACTTATTTTGAGTTCCCTTTCTTATGTACTAGTTCGTATATTATACGGTCATATTTGACGAAGTTGGGGTTTTCGGTTGGGAGGATTAACGCGAAACCTAGAACTGGAATCAAATACGTTGTAATGGTTGTAGGACAGGGTCACACGTTTGAGAAGGTGGCTATAGAACTGGTGAAATTAGATGTAGTGGTACGGAATATGAAATTAGATAAGATAGTGGATCAAATAGTTAGGTATTCTCCACTGGCTGTTGGAGAACCTCTACCTGAAGACTATTATTTTGAGATATCAAAGAAAATTGATAAGGAGAGGTTGTATGGAGGGTTTACAGAGAACGAAGCGTGTAATCTAGTGCAGAGATATTATGGTAAGGAGCATGTATCTGGTCGTGGAAATATTGTTAATATTATCAGGGATTATGTTAAGATTTTCCAACCATACAGGGCCGTGTATGATACGAAAACTTGGGAATTTGTAATGCCCTTTTAGCGAGAGCTGAAAGGGTAACAAAAACTATTTATTTTTTATTGCTAGATATCACATCATGTCGTCAGCTCAGCAATGTGTTTGTAATAGCGGACAATGTAGCACGAGCGGTAATTGTTACTCCTGTACTCAGACAATAGGGTTTGGAGGTCTAGGGGGAGGTATAACATCTGTAATAAGCATTGTAGCACCAGTATCAGGTGTATACACAATAACTGCGACCGTAACTAGTGGAAGTCCTCCAAGTCAGTTCGGAGTGAGAGTAAACGGTAACTTGATTACTACAATACAAGGTACTGGAGGATCCATAAACATAGTGGTTCAACAGGGACAGACAATATCTGTAGGTGTAGGTTGGGGACCGTTTTATGCAGGAGGCACGGTGCAAATTCAAATATGCCAGCCCGCTCAGTCACCATCTCCATCTCCATCTCCATCTCCTGGATCATCTACTGGGCCATCTATGATGACTATAGTGGCAATAGTGTTATTAACGGTGTTAGGTATAGGTGCTTTTCTATACTATGAGTTGGTAGTAAAGAGAAGCTGAACCTGACCTTCTCTCCGCTCTAAAGCATGAGGTTTTCAGTCCTTTGAAAGGGGACAAACTATGTGAACTACGCCGCCCTAATGGACGGGGCATCCCCACCTCGCGGTGAGGATTTCCTGCTTCTCAGAGCGACCTCGATCCCCCTTCACCCACAGCGGAGGTTCCATCGAACGGAACCGTTCTGTAATGCCCCGTGTGGAAGAGGGGTTACGGAGGGTCACTCTCCACAGGCGTAAGTTCCCCCAGTCCCGAGGGTACGACCTAGCTCTTACAGCCAGAGGTGTGTATATTTATCTCTTTTTTAGTATAAAAGGTTTCTGTAAGGGGGCTATCCATCCCCCACCTTACGGAGGGGGACTTCCGCCCCCTTAACCCCCCAGAAACTATTTAATTTTAACTGGATACACAAAGCGTCATGGCAATTCTGGTTGGTATCCCTTATCATTTCTCTGACGATAAATATTTCTTAGATCTCACGCTGATGTCAATACGTGAAAAACTAGGAGATGTCGACATCCTCGTTGTCACTGATGAGGGAACTCCAAACCTAACAGGACCGACTAGGTTTTACCAGACTAGGGTTATTGGACATGGTGTAGGAAAGGCAAGGAATGTTATGGCTTTATACGCATATCAAAAAGGCTACGATTGTCTTATCTATATGGATGGGCATATGAAGATACTATCGGATAATCTGCACCAGATATGTATGAGTGACATAGGTCAGCCAAGGATAGTGGTTATGGAGAATGCCCAATTCCCACTTAACCGATTGTTACCACTCATTCCAAATTGGAGTAAATATACCTTAGGTTCATTCCTTGAAAAGAAGACGTGGAAGTGGGGGTATATTTATTCGACTGTAACTGGAAAGACTGTAATGACGACAGAACCATGTTATTCCATATCTAGAAGAGTTATAGAAGCGTTATTGCAGGCACAGGGGGAAGTTACATCTTCACATTATTGGGGCAAAGAGAGTTTTGACCTAACAGTATCTGCATCTAGGTTGGGTTTTGAAATAACCATTTACCCTAACCTGTCTGTAGGACATGTGTATAAGGTAGGGTCTCCCAGCTGGTCTTCTAGGTTCCTTGAAAAGAACTGTGTTAATGAGCCGTTCTGCGGTGTACTGTCGGGATCAGTATATCATAATGGCATAAAGTGGTCTGATTGTGTGTATGCGTTGAAACACTATCATGATATTTCTAATCTTCCCGTTGATAGGGCAATTTGTGATTTGGTGCGTGTGTATGATCAACGTGCTGTAAGGAATATTAAGTCGTTCAATGCCGTTGCAAAATACGACTTGGATACGGTGTATCAAAAACTACAGGTGTTCTTGTCAAATGCGAGTTATGGTTTTGTTAATTGATAATACTTAAATTAAAAGTGTTATAATTTTTTCTGTATTTGATCTTTCATTTGTTTAATTAAATCTAATAGTTCCAATATTTCATTATTAATATCTTTCAAAAACGTCTCGTGTTGTATTAATTCTTTATACACTTCAATACGTTCTGTTTCGTCAAGACTATTGATTCGTCTCATAATGGCGAAAAGCTTAAGCTTTAAGTTATCTAGCCCCTTTTTTAAAGATGTTACGTCAGACATTTGTGTCAATATCATTATCGCCTAAAAAATAAAAATGTTTCTCATATTTCCAACACCAGCTTGCAGCACTTTAGCCTCTAGATTGTGTACGAGGTGAGTGTCTGCAACATAGTCTTAGCTACATTCGGAGGACTCATACGTTCACAGAGTTGTTCTCTTCTCTTAAATAAATGGGAGAACTTATCTGGGTTATCCCAGACATATTTAATCTTGTCTACAGCATCATTTATATCAGGCTCATATCCCCCACCTACGTGAAGTGGGGCTAAATGTGGTGGCAGGAAAATATAGGTGTATCTACTCTTTATAAAGACTGCTGGTAATTCTGAAAATATGGGGTGAGAAGTAACTATTGGTATTGCACCACTACAATATGCCTCCCAAGCGGGCATCTCAAACGCACCACCCCTTGACAGCATGACAAATGCCGATATTTGCTTTAGATAGTCCTCTATATTATCGATCAGGCCTACCTGTTTGACAGGTTTGGAAAACTTTACCTCTACGAATGGAGAGTACTGTTTGACTATCCAAGGCAAATCCAACTTTGAAATTACATCGAGTGCGATATCCGATCCCTTTCTGTGAAACTGTTCGGAGTTCATACTGAGATAGATTCCCACGTTTCTCTCATGCTGTACTGGTTTAACTAAGGATATTGGATTAGGCACTACGTAAATGGGGGCAGTTACTCCGCCCCTCACTAATCCGAATTGAGACCAATTGGATGGTGTAATGATAACGTCACAATTCTTATTTAATATATCTGCAACCTTCTCCCCTACCATATCGGTATCGGATATGTCCATGCATACTATAGTCCCATCCCTCTCCTTGTCTATTTTATAGTTCAGTAGCACATCGAACGCTTGTATTAGTATGGTGAAATCGCTTTTACCTAAACTTTTGTGTGTAAAGTCTACAGAGATTGAGTATACGTCTTTTAGTTTATTGAACTCAGTGTTGAGCCTATCTGCAATTAAAGAGAACGAGTTAAAGACGGGTTGTTTTATAATCTTGATGAGCATAACTTAAGACAGTCGATAGGTTTTTATTTTTTTTCGGTGATGGGGATCCTGATAAAAATGAACAAGTGGGTATTGGTTGCGATAGGTATAGCCGCAATAGCTGTAGTATTGCTATTCTTAATGCCTACCATAACCAAGGCATTGACGCCATCTCCAACGCCTCCGCCTTCTACTTCGACCCCGACTCCGTCCTCTTCTCCTTTACCTAGCGGTACAATAACCGTGAATCAGTTCGTGATCACTAGTGGATGTACTGGTCCCTACTGTTGGGCAGAGATACAGTTCACCCCATCCAGTTCACTTGTCGGTGCCACACTCCAGCAAGTCACTGTCAATTACAGCAATGGATCTAACTATAGCTTCTGTGGATCTATACCCATAAGTAGTGGAACTAATACGGTGTGGCTTAACGATTACCTGCCATGTAATCATTTAGGCTGTAACGCACCTACCATAACTAGCCTGACGTTTGTGACCTCTGCTGGCTCGGTGACGGTGAATGTGACGCCGAGTACTGAAAGTACGTTCACTCTTGGTAACAACTACTTGGTAGGAGGGTGTTAGTAATGTCAATGTCCATGGTCTCTTCTCCAATACTAAACACCATACTATTAGCTGCAGTCCTAGTCCTATTGATATATATGGCGTGGAAGCAGGGACTGTTCTAGGGGGTGATCATAATGTCAATGTCTATGATCTCTTCACCAACCCTTCAAACCATACTACTCGGTGCAATCCTCTTCCTACTGATATATATGATGTGGAAACAAGGACTGTTCTGAGACTTGCGTACTTCAACTCTTTAGAAGTAACTCGTGTTGTAGGAAAAAGTATATTAGTTTTTACACCTGCCTTTAAAATATGTCTTGTCCGAGAATAAAGCCTTATCAAGCTTGTGATAATTTTTACACAGCTAGTACTCCAGTGAGCACTTGTGTCTTTGGTTGCACTCAGATTCTGTTTCAGGCCCAAGCACTTAGCTCGGGAACCGTATCGTTGAACGTGTATGCTCCGAACTGTGGGTATATAGGAGGAGGTTCGTTGGTACTTTTCAGGGTCTTAGTTAATAACAACGTAGTGGCTTCATTGAACCCTGGGCAATTTTATCAGACAAACCTTAACTCTGGTGATGTATTGGAAATTAGATTGGACATCTTGCCTAATGTAGTCATCTTTGGAGGATGTACAGCAGGTGCAAATATCTGTTCGACAGCACAGTTGTCGACTAGTCTTCCCACTCCTACCCCAACGCCATCCAGTACATCTCAGATAACCAAACTGTTAGAAGTGCTGGCTATATTAGGAATAATAATTGTAGTATTGGTTGTCTTGCTTCAAAGATATATTCCCCCAGTAGTGTAAAAAAACAACGAGTCTAACATTTAGAAAGAATGAGAATTTAGAGTTAATCTTATTAATTTTCTCTCTCATCTCTTAACTAGAGAAAACATGAGTTCGCAACCCAATACAGGTGGAAGACTAATAAGGATGTTATTGGTACTATTCGGTGCAGTTGCTCTTATAGCATTTCCTATCGGTGGATACTTTATGGGCAATTTCATCGGAACGCATATGGCTGTTAGCGATATACAAAACGGATATGCCTATGGTGGTCTATTGGCTACTGTGGCACAGGCGACCCATAATTCAGTGTATGCACAGGAGGCTAATATCAGTCAAGCAACTGGTATTACTGAAGGACAATCAGATGTGACTACGCTGGATGTTTTAGGTCTTGTTCTAGGATTAATGTTAGATGCACCTCTAGCATACCTACTTGTATCGGAATACGAAAAATTGATGTAACTTTTTTAAATAGTTTTTTAGCCTCCCCACACTTTTTCAGCTGAAAGTCTATATACCTCTTTACAGCGGTTCACATATGGTCACTATCGTCCGTCTAGTCTCTTCTTCACGTGGGGATGCGTGCCCCATAGGTCTTGGGTCTACCCTTACGGGAACCCCGCTTAATTAGTAGTTAAAGTAGAGTAATTTGCGAAGTTGGGGGGTTAAGGGGGCGAAAACCTCGCCCTTCAGGGCGGTGAGGAGGTCAGGAGCATGTAGTGAAGTCAGTCGATAGGTTTTTATTTTTTTTCGGCGATGAGGATGCTGATAAAAATGAACAAGTGGGTATTAATCGCGATAGGTGTGGCTGCAGTTATAGCAATAATAGTAATCTATGAGCTCATGATAAAGCCTGGCCAAGTTCAAGCTGTACAAGTACCAACTCCTAGTATTACGTCCAGTCCACCTCCTTCTACCAAGGGTAACCCGCTGCTATTCCCCGTTCAACCAGGTTCGTATTTAGCTCAGTTTAACGGATTGAAAGTATTAGTTGCCACAACCCCGCCCATACTGCAGATAGGTGATACTATATGGGTGGCGTTTATTACCCCAGCTAATACCACGGTGTTGGTGCCGATAGACTTGGTTGCGGCCCAGAGATTGGGAATAGGGCCACTTATAACTAGTGGTGTAAATGTCACTGTACAGATGACTGCAGCCAGTAGCCTAGCGAATGTGTCGCAACAGTCTACTTACTCAAGTTATGGTACTACCACAGTTACATTGACTGCTGGTATGGTGAGGGATATTGTGAGGGCCAACAAGACGCTTTTCAATTCTCTGTACAGTTTCCTACAGACAGGTAATCAGTCAGCAGTAGCATCATTGATACAACAGTACTCAGGAAACCAGAATATGTCAGCAATTCTATCGGTATTGGGTAAACCTGGAGCATTAATAAGTCCGCTATCTATAACTTACTCTGCAGCCATAGCATTAGGTATAGTGCCACCGCAGATACAGTCATATGTGGGAACTGGAACTAATGTCATAGTGGACTTCGGCTACGTCTGACCCCCCTTCCGCACTTCAGGAGCGGTATAAAAATTTAAGAACCACGTTTTTCAATTAAAAATCATGGAGCTTCTTGAACTATGTCAGAAAGTTAGTGAGTGTGTGGGGTGGAGCAACACAAAGAGACGTCTTTATCTTTCATATGCTACGTGGCTACCCCCTAACGTAGAGGGAATAGTGATAGGACCAATAAGATATAACCTGATGGCTGGTATACCGATAGGCGGTTATGCACCAAATGCGTTGGTGATGGGTACATTATCCTTTTTCGCACAGGACGTGAATGGGAACCTGTACGGTGTTACGGACGGACATGTGGTCTATAACTATAACACCGTTTACTTCCCATCACCCTTGCTTATGGTAAACCGTAGCTATACTAAAGAGAATATACCATTACCTCCTCAGCCCGTTCCCATAGGTGAGGTGGTGTGGAGGTCTCCTGTTTCAACTAACATGGATCTAGACTTAGCCGTTTTCAAGCTTTATCCAAACGTGCAAGTTTATCCGATAGCCTATGGAAAAATTTTACCGTTATTTTTGTTTACTCCAGAGCCTGGAGAGACAGTGATCAAGGTAGGTGCCAGAACCAGTTTGACGAGTGGTACAACAATAGACCAGAGTGCCACTATAAGTATCACTACTGACTTGGGGACTCAAGCATATTTCACTGGTTCACTGTTTGCAATACCCAGTTTACCAGGAGACAGTGGGGCACCCATATTCGCTGGAAATGCATTAGTAGGTACTATTGTAGGAGGAAATGGTAGTTTCGCAGTAGCAAATAATATAGTGAAGGTAAAACAGACGCTTAACCAGATGGGGCTGAAGATACTATTCACGTCGAATAAAGCAATATTGGCTATAGCTCCAATCATAACTGGTCTGATAGGTGGAGCCACGCTAGCTTTAGGATTAACGTAAAGGGATGAGACCTTTGATGAATGTTGAATTTTTATGTGGTAACCATAGAATCCCTATAAACTACCCTTACTTCGTGCAATATTATTATCCCCCAAAGCGAGGGAATAAGTATAGATATGTTGGGGTATCCGATAAAATAGCCATAATCGGAAAGTTTGATCCGAAAACCGATCTGCAAGACCCATTTTTTGAGGCTGTTTTGGAATGCAATAATAACCAGTTATCAATTTATGTGTTTGATTATAAAAAGACAAAGTATGTAAAAGTAAAACGTTATCTCAATTGGGGTTAACCCGCACTTCTATAGAGTTGCAGCCCAGACAGTTATAAAGTTGGGGGTTAAGGGGGCGAAAAACCTCGCCCCTTCTAGGGGCGGGGATGGATAGCCCCCTTACAGAAAGTTTAAATACTTCTTTTTCAAATATTCTCTTAATGGCAGTAACTGACGGAGTAAGCGTCACCGAGACGCATCGGTTAAAGCGAGGGTCTATGTGGTACGCCTCTGCTCCATCAAACGGCCCCATAAGGGGACACTATGGATTCGCATCTGTGCTCGGGGTGGGAGCCACCCTTAGTGCCTGTGGAGCTCCGCCCTCTACCCGTAGCGAAAGGCTACAGGCAAGGTGGAGCTTTGAAGCAGGAAGCCTCGCCCTTCAGGGCGGGGTAGCTCACGTATTGAAATATGTCACGAAAGTCTTCCCGCACTTCCATAGAGTTGCAGCTGAAGGGATGAGACCTTGATGAGTGTGGAGTTTTTATGCCCGCACTTTTATAGAGTTGTAGCTAAGAGTTTATATACCTCTTTACGGCCGTCCGCATCTGTCCGCATCGTCTCTTCTTCACGTGGGAGTGCGTGCCCCACAGGACACGGGTCTACCCTTACGGAAACCCCGCTTAATCAGTAGTTGACGTAGTACAATTTATAGTTTTCGGTGCATATACAGCTCAGAGCTGTAAGAGATAAAGTTTAATGTTCGTTTGGGTTACATATACTACTTTTCTTGATTTCTGGGACGTTGGTACACATAATAAGTATGAGTTTATCTATCTTCATTGATAAATCGCTGCTATTGAGTACGTTGTTCATCATCGCAATGAATTCTTGGCTAGTCATATACTCTCTTACAATATGTTGTACTGTACTGCTTACTTTGGTATCCAGGTTTTGGGCTAAGTAATGATGTACTATATCCTGGATTTCTTTTGTACGTGACTCCTGTTTTATTATATCAAGTCTTCTTCGTCTCAGCATCATGTCTACGAAGTTTATGCTGGTCATGATGACGCTGGATAGTACACCTATTATCACAAAAAATTCCGATAAAGACATAAATGACACCATTACTTGAGGATGCCCAGTAGATATAGGCCAAGTAATAGTGCGAACAAGCCTATGAGTCCTTCGATGACTCCAGCCAGGTTCATTACTATTACCACGACGCCTGCAAATACTAAAATTATTCCTATAACGTCTTCCACGGTTAATTTAGCGAGGGTTAACGACATACTATGTAGTGTCACAAAAAAGAAATAAAAACCTTTTCTCCTACCTACCCCAGTGACCTTATCCCCGACTAAAGGGCGAGGGTTCTTAAGACACGGTGAAATTGGCGGCTAAGGGGGCGTAAAACCTAGCTGGTGGGGATGGATAGTCCCCCTATTAAATTAGCATACCCACAGACACTCCCGCTACGGTACCAATAACCCCACTTATCAACGATTTACGATGCTCATCTTCCCCCAATATAAATATTATTATCTCTACGATAACTAAAATAACGAAAAGGATAACACTAACATTCATGTTTCTCACTCTACTGAATACCTAAAAAATTTAACTCTATGGGTGTTAAGGGGGCGACAAACCTCGCCCCTTTTAGGGGTGGGGAGGAAGTCAGAGTCCTCACTCTCTTTATTAAACTCCCTAAATTTCACGGGAGTAATTGAGGAAAAGCTAACCCAAAAACTTTAAATTCTACTACACGCCTGTGTACTCAGGCGGGGTTCCCGTAAGGGTAGACCCGTGTTCTGTGGGGCACGCACCCCCACGTGAATAAGTGATGATGCGGACGGCTGTAAAGATGTATATAAACTTTCAGCTACAACTCTACAGAAGTGCGGGAAAAAATTTAACTATGATCTCGATTCCTTAATATCAGAAAGCTATGGTTGAGAACATCAGTCAATCGACAATGACGCTAGCCAACGCATTGGTTGAGGTAAACATAGTTAGACGAGGAGAAATATACCAAACATCGTTCCAGTTATCTAATGACACCAAGATCAAATACACTGGAAGCGGTGCGACATACGCAACACCTCCAATACCAACTTCTAAATGCTACGTAGCAAAATATGAGGATAACTACTATCTTCTTAACGAGTTCTATCAAGCACTGTCATACGGTTCTACCGAAGAAATGGCGGCTATATTCTCTGGGCTTAATGTAAAGAACTTGCAGAAGGTGAATATGATCGGCCTCGTAGAGATATTAAAACTAGGCGATGCGTACAATTGGGGCGATGTCTTTATCGCAAATACTAAAGGAAATAAGAAAATACCAATCATGGAGATCGATGGGCTCAAGTTGGTTGACTATGAACCTCCGCTCTTCAACCAAATGAGTCCAACAGTATATCACTATAACGACCAATATGCCGTGTTTAAGGAATGCAGGCCTATGAAGTTTACAGGGAGATATGAGTTGTTGCGATGCATGAACCTCGTGTCACAATACTTTATACTTAACGATCCCGTGAGACGGGTGTCTGTAATAGCACAAACTACGACATCATTGATTATGGAACTTAAACTGTTGGAGAAAAAGAAGATGATTGAGCCAATACCCCTAACTTCCATCTAATTGCGAGCTACCCCGCCCTAAAGGGCGTGGCTTCATACTACATGCCGAAAAGTTTAAATTGTACTACGTTAACCGCTAGTTAAGCGGGGTTCCCGTAAGGGTAGACCCGCGTCCTGTGGGGCACGCACCCCCACGTGAAGAAGTGAGGTTGTGGATGATAGCGACTATGTCCTCACGGTCATAGATCGGAAAAAAGTGCGGGTAATCACTCTCCTAACTTCGCCTATTACGATAAAGTCAAAGTTCTGCAAAAGTGCGGGAATTTTCAATTTTTAATAAATTCCTACTAATTTATGATATGACTCGAATTTAGTGTACTTTTCTTTCCTTAAAATCTGAGTTATCCTACCTGGGTCTACTTTTTCTTCTGACACCTTGAAGTCCCACCATTCAAGCAACCATTTCAGACCATCAACAGAAAACAGTGAAACGTGCCATGGAATCTTCATAGAGTCCGAGATTGTTGGTGTCGAATGATAAAATATTCCGCCATCTTTCAATACTCTCCTAACTTCACCTATTGTAATAAATGGAGCATACATATGTTCTAACGTATCGAATGCTAGGACTCCATCGAAATAGTTATCAGGATAGTGGTTGTATTCAAACATCATGAATTTCCCCACCTTACCTAACGCATTTAAGTGAATACATTCTATATCATAAAGTTTACTGAATATCTCGTATTCGGGAGAGGTGCAACCTAAAACAAGAACCTTAGAACCGTTACTCAAATACTTTTTAATAGTTTGTACTCTGTCCTCTGGGACTGACGAATCGTTCTGCAATGCTTCCATCTGAATTAATGCGTATCTGAATAGTTTATTGAAAAACTTGTCCTTCATTCTACTTTCGAATAGACGTAGACTTTTTTCCATATCTGCATAAATAAGATAACTAACCCCCATCGTTTTTTTAGCATTCTCTAAATCAAGTCCTTTTGAAATGAGATATGCTAGGGAATAAGTAACTGAACGTGAAATGCCTACATTACAATAAATCAACACTTTTTTATTATAAGCAGTTGAGACGTGGATAAGAGAGACGACTCTTAAGAAACTCCAGAAATCTATCGGAACGGCGTCTAGCTGTGGTATGTAAAGTGTATTCCATGGATAATTATGTTCAATCGCAACAGAAATTATAACATCGAAATTTTGGTAATTAGAAGACGCATATCTAAAATCGGATTGGTAAACGTTTTCGTCAACTTTCCTTAACACCATGTTAATATTATAAACAAACAAATCTAAAAATTTTTCTGACTTCGTCACACGCCTTGAATGGTTGTGGGTCGTGCTGCATACCTGAAACTATAAATTCTACTACGTTAACTACTAATTAAGCGGGGTTCCCGCAAGGGTAGACCCGTGTCCTGTGGGGCACGCACCCCCACGTGAAGAAGCGACAATGCCGAAGATAACAAGTGAATGAGGACGATCAGAGATCGGAAAAAGTGCGGGTTTAACGATTTGATAATGCTAAAAATCGTCGAAGCTCCGTAAAAGTGCGGGTATTTTTGTTCCCAGCCTAACGACTTAAGTTTCTGACCTCCTCCACGCTCTAAAGTGCGAGGCTTGTCGTTCGTTTTTGTCAGGAAAAAAATATTTATATAATTCTTTTATTGTTATTTCTAATCTTTCTTTATTTCTATATTTTTGTTCCCAGCTTAACACCTAA
>Ga0080003_1000992_pt1 | contig 16444 bp, 15 predicted proteins | sample JossMetagenome_FD_69206 | JGI IMG/M metagenome (GOLD analysis project Ga0080003, IMG submission 69206) | Hot spring microbial communities from Joseph's Coat, Yellowstone National Park, USA - JC2_E (SPADES assembly) (version 2) | ecosystem: Environmental > Aquatic > Thermal springs > Hot (42-90C)...
TCTGAGGAGCAAGGGCGTGGAGCCGTCGGTCGTCCACAGTTCAGCCGGCCAAGGCCTGTCGGTGCTCCAGCTGAAGTTTCCACAGAGGGCCTCGATAATGTGAGCTGCACACGTCCGGGCGGGCATTCGAGCGCGTGCTCAACTGGCTATCAGCGTTCATGTTCATGCACGACTTCGTGTTCGAGAACGGGGGCCTGGGGAGGCCCCCGCTTGAGCGGAAAGAGGAGATGCCCCCGTGGCTGAACGGGCTGCGTCCGATTTTCTCGCTCGGGTAGGAGGTGAGCTTAAGGTAACGGAGCCCCCCTAGAAGGGGCGAGGTTTGCCGTTCACTTTATCATATTAAGAAGAGCGCCGCGCAGAGTATCAGCGGGATAGTGAGCCCCGGCATCGGCCTGTTCAGCCGGCGGAGGAGGATCAGCGTCGCGGCCGCGCCGAGCGCGATCAGCGCGATGCCGGCCAGCGCCCACAGCGGCCCCCTGACTATCTCGAGCGACGACGCCGCGAACGAATAGAACGCCACATCGCCCAGGCCGACGCTGACGTCGCCCAGGCCGACCATGAGGATATCCATGTCGTGCGGGATGGCCCTCAGGGGGCCGCGGGTGACCGCGAAGACGTCGTACGCCGCGAACGTCAATAGAATGTACGGCGTCCAGCTGGCCGGTATGAATATCGCCAGGAGCACGCCGATGAGGAGGCCTGCGGCTGTGTATGAGATCGACCGCGTGCGCGCGCGGCGGAGGCCCAGGGCCACGCCGGCCGCCGCCAGGACGGGGATCGCCAGCGCGGCCGGGGCGCTCGAACACGCGTATGAATATGCGCAGAGCGCCAGCGCGGCCACGAATGTGACGGCGACCGTGTACGCGTTCATCAGCAGCCGGATCGATCTGTAATATCTGATCAGGAAATACGCCGCGAGCGCCGCGGCCACGACGGCGGCCGCCAGGTATAATGGAAGGTATGAGATACCCAGGGACTCCTGGGGCGCCAGATATCCGCGATCCACGGTGCTGGAGAGCGCTGCGGCCACGCCGGCCGCCGCTGTCAGGTATGCTACTTGGATGGGCAGCCCGGGCAGGCGCTCAGTTGATCTCAAACTCCTGGCCTGCCGTGGGGGTCTCCACCTTAAGGCCCTTGCCCCTCAGCTCCTCCGCGAACTTCAGCATGGGCTCCTCGTCCCCGTGCACCAGTATTATCAGCGGATTCCCCCTTATGTCATCGGTGAAGAACCTGAGCAGCTCATCCCTCCCGGAATGCGATGAGAAGTCGAATCTCCGGACCTCGGCCTTGATCTTCTTCTTGCGTCCATCGTTGGGGGTCTCCAGCTCGCCCTTCTCCAGGAGCCTCCTTCCGGGCGTCTCCGGCGCCTGGTAAGCGACCAGCGCTATCCCGTTGCGATCTCCCTCGCTTATCCTCCTGCTGTAGAACACCGATGCGCCTCCCACGAGCATCCCGGCGGGAGATATTATGACGCCCGGCTCCTCCACGACCCTCCTCCTCATCCCCCACGAATTCACGTATTCCAGATAGTTCAGCGCGTCGTCGAGCGCCTCCGGGTCCCTGATGTAGTCGGGGATCGAGGACATTATCTCGTTTACCTTCAGCGCCATTCCGTCCATATATACTGGGTACGGGAACTGATGTCTCCTGAGGGCCATCGCCACCTCCTGAGCCCTTCCGACAGCGAACGCGGGTATCAGGAGCGTCCCCTTCCTCTCGACCACCTCCCTCGCATACTCCACGAGCGCCGCCTCCTGCTCGTCCCTCGACGGATGCTGCGTCTGGGAATATGTGGACTCCGATATAACGACGTCCGCCTCGGGGAGGGGGGCGCTGTATCCGCGCAGGAGCTCCGTGTCGGAGCGATTCATGTCCCCCGTGTAGAGGACCCTGCGCGATCCCTCGACGTATATCATCGCGCTCCCGGGCACGTGCCCGGCGTTCACCAGCTGGAAGGAGAGGTCCCCGGCCCGGACGGGCTCGCCGTACTCGACGGGCTTGGCTCCCTCCGCAAACTTGGCCACCTCGTAATCGGTGAAGGGCGACGCCTCGCCCGTCACCTTCACGAAATCGTACAGTAAGAGCTCGGAGAACCTTATGGTCGGCGACGTCGCGTATATCGCCGGGGATCTCCCGGGATCCACCTCGAAGAGCGGCGCCGCACCGCTGTGGTCCAGGTGCGCATGCGTTATCACCAGCGCATTCACATCCCTGGGCCTCACGTGTATCGGAAACTCCGGGTCCCTCTTCCTGCCGTTGCCCACGGAGACCCCGTAGTCCAGCAGTATTCTGGAACCATCCTGCTCCACGAGCATCGCGGACCTGCCGACTTCCCTGGCAGCTCCGAGCACCCTGATCTTCATTCCATCCATATCCGTAAACCTTTTAGCATGCCCGATTTCACCCGTCGCTATAAAGGTTTTTGGGTAGATCCAAAATGATCGAGATACTGCCGAGGGGGAAATCGTTCGATGGAAAGGTGCTTGTGGCGGGCTTCCACGGGATAGGCGCCACCGGATACTACGCGGTGAGGTACATCGTGGAGTCGCTGGGCGCCAAGAGGACGGCTTATATAGACTCGGACCTCACCGCCCCCATATCGACGTCGCGCGACGGGCGCATAGTGACGCCCGTGGAGCTCTATGAGGGCGGGGACCTCGTCCTACTCAGGACGGAGTTCCCGGTGCAGAAGGAGAACGAGTTCTCGTTCTACAGGGAACTGGCCAAGTGGGCGTCGTCCGCCGGGTTCTCCGAGGTTGCGCTCGTCGGGGGGCTGGACGCATCCCTCAGGAGGGACGAGACCGATTACCGGGTCGTGTTCACGTCGTCGTTCACCCCCCGGGGGATTCTGGAGTCCTCGAAGGTACTGGAGGACGAATTGATAATAGTGGGGCCCGTGGCGGTGCTACTGAATAATCTGGAGATGTCTGGGTTCCCCGCGTATGCAATACTCGCATATGCGAATACGGAGCGGGTGGATCCGAGGGCCGCAGCGGTCGCCGTGAAGGCCATCAGCGAGGTCTACGGAATACACGTGGATACGGAGCCGCTCATAGCCTACGCGGAGAAGATAGAGAGCCAGGTCAAACTCGAGATCCAGAGCGTGAAGCCGAAGGACGATTCGATCTACACCTGATCCACGGCGAGCCCGAGCGACCTGAGGAGCGAAGCCAGCAGGTCCGCCAGCGCGCTGGAGCCGGGGTCCTCGGAATGCGATATCCTGACGTGCCTTATACCCCATCCCGCCACGACGTCGGCCGAGATGCGGGCCGTCTCCTCGATCACCCGCGGATCGAGGGCCGCGGGATCCGGCTTCGCGCTCTGCGAGAACGGGTAGACATCGGCGAGCCCCGGGGGCACGACGCCCATGAACGGCGCCACGAAATACGAGTCGATGCCGGGGAGGGCGGATGGGGCCGAGCGGACGTCGATCGAGTGCACGACGATGAGCGTCGCGGAATCCCCGCGCGGCCGGACACGGGATGCGCGCGACCTGGCGACCGCGAGCTCCGGCCTTGCCATATCGTCCGGCCCGAAGAGCAGTGCCCCGCGCCCCTTGAATAGGCGCGTGAACTCAGCGAAGTCCCCCGAGGCCTCGACCATCAGCGATCTGACGCCGTAGAGGCTGGGATGGCACAGAGTCTTCTGCATGAGGTATTCCCAGAGCCTGCCCTCCCTGAGGGCCTGCCTGACGTCGATGAGCTCCTCCCTGAGCACGTACAGGTTGTGCCTGGCTATGAGCCCCACGAGTTCGTCGCCGGGGAGCTCGAGGAGCTCGTGGAGGCCGTACCGCGAACACACGGGGCAGCTGCACGGGAGCTCCCCCAGCTCCTTCAGCTCCCTGACTCCACATCTAGTCATGTAGCGGAGCTCCCGCGCGAATAGCGCGTAGGATGCGGAGTCGAAGGTGTCCGCGCCGAACGCGACCGCGAGCGCCATGGTCAACGGGTGGCCGGCGCCGAAGAGGTGCACGGGCTTCTCGGGCGGCAGGTTCCTCTTGGCGGTCAGCAGGAGCCTCGACAGGTCGGCGAAGCGATACGAATTCATGAGCTCCACGGGACTCCCGACCGAATAGACGTCATATGGAAGCCCCGCTGACTCCCTGGCGGAGCGCTCTACCAGGTCCGCGTGGAGCCCTCCCTGCACGGGCAGCGCCCACGCCATCCTCCCCCTCGTTCCCTCGACTATATGCAGCGTGTCCCTCGCGGCCCTCAGCGTCCACTCGACGGTCTCCGCGGCCCTCTCACGCGATGCGGAGATCCCCGTCGGCCTGTCGAGCACGACCGCTATGTCGCTGCCCATCTCGACCTGATACTCGGCTATCGTCAGGGGATCGACGTCTATGTCGCCGTACTCCAGCACCTGATAGCCGCCGGAGTCCGTCATGAGCACGCCTTCGTAGCCCACGGCGCCGTGTATACCTCCCCTCTCCGAGATCCCGTGGCCGTAATTCCTGTACGATATGTAGCTGTTGGTTATCGCCGCGCCGAAGCCCATCGACAGGAGCTCGGGGCCCGGCACCAGCTGTCGTACCGGATGTATTACCGGGAGGAACGCGGGCGTCTCGACGGCCCTGGAACCTACCGAGAGGACGCCGAGCCTCCCCAGGAGATCGGTTTCCCTTATCCTGAAGCTCATGCCTGCGGTCCCTGGGTCCTCTCCCTGATCTCCTTGATATAATCCTCATAGATCTTCCTGACCTTGTCGGCCGCTATGCCGGAGCCCTCGACGACCCCGGCGCTGGTCACCTTTATCCGGTTCATCACGAATATGGCGCCTATGTCCTCCCTGAGGGCGACGTTGCCCGGGAATGACTTCGAGAGGCGATCGGACAGCTCCTTGAGGTCGAATATCTTCTCCACGAGACGTATGGCCCTGACAGCGGAGCCGCTCACCACCAGCTTGTGGACGCCCGGGAGCTCGGGGGGTTTCTCGATGACCGCGTCCAGGCCCTCCGAGATGGCTAGCAGGCTCCCGCTGTACACCCTGCCGTCGCTCAGCTCTACCTCCACCCTCTTGCCCATGAACGTCGACAGCTCCTCGGAGAACCTCCTGGCAACCACTGACAAACCGCCACTTGGTCCCCATGGCCCCTTTTAGCTTCTCCGGTTCCCCGGGCTTCGGGCGGCCGTGGCTCGGTCCAGGCCGTCGGGGAGCTCGGGGAAGCAGAGAGCCCGCAGCTCCTCGTCGCGCTCGCACAAATCGAGCCAGTCGAGCCGCAATATCGAACGGGGACGCGATCCCGCGAGTACGTCGTATATCTCGGCGGCGATCGATCCCGGGTCCCTTCCGGTCGAGTCGACCTCGTGGACCAGCTTCTCCCCGTATATCCGGAGGGCCTCGTCCAGCGTGACGCCCAGCGCCTCCGCCAGGAGGTTATCCCTCATCTTATCCGCGCCGTACCCGCGCTCGACGTACCTCCGGAGGAGTATGCCGGGCGATGCGCGGAGCACAGCCACGAGGGAGGCCCTCGATTCCGGGAGGGCGGACGGTACTAGGACGCCCGAGAGCACGCACAGTCCCGGCGGGGGCTCCAGCTCCATACGGGATCTCATGGAATCGACGTCCACCAGGTACTCGGAACTCCCCTCATCGTAACCGAGGACCAGGCCCATCTCCGAGGCGAGCTCGAGCACGGTCGCGTGACGACATCCGACGAGCTCCGCCAGCTTCCCGCCGACCGTCTTCTTACCGGTGGCCGGCGCTCCGGCTATTCCGACAATACCGGGGCGGGTCAACCTGATACCCCCGCCGCCGAGTCGAGGAGCGCTATGTCCTGCGCGGACAGATGTATGGATGTCGCGGATGCCGCATCCCTGACGTGTGATTCCCTCTTGACGCCGGGTATGGGGACCACGTGGGGTCCCCTGGAGAGCAGCCATGCGAGCGCTATCTGCGCGGGGTTGGCGCCCTTGGCGGACGCCACCGAGCGCAGCGCCTCCAGGAGCGGCGCGAGGTTCCCCCGAACGTGTCTGTGGAACAGCGCGTTGAACCTGCCCACGGCATGGGATCCATGTCCGCCGTGCGCGAGGATGCCCTGGCCCAGCGGACTGTAGGAGATCAGCGTCAGGCCCTCCCTCTCCATGTACGGGAGCAGCCCGGCCTCGGGGCCCCTGTCGACCAGGCTGTACTCCACCTGATTGGATGCGATGTCCGACCTCGACAGACTCGCCCTGGCCTCCTCGAGCTTCCTCAGGTCGAAGTTGCTGACGCCTATCGCTGAGATCCTCCCGGACTCCAGGAGCTGCTCCATTGCCGACATGTAGGTGCGCATTGGGACCAGGGGGTTTGGCCAGTGGACCTGACACAGATCGACGCTGGAAATCCCCATCCTCCTGATGCTGCCCTCGCAAGCCCTCACGATCCCGTCGCGCGTGAGGCGATGGGGACCTACCTTTGTGGCTAGGATGAATTTGTCCCTCCTCCCCCTGACGAGCTCGCCGATTATCTCCTCCGAGCGGCCCATGCCGTAGATCTCCGCCGTGTCCACGAAGTTCACCCCCAGCCCCTCGGCCACGTCGACCGCTGCCCTCAGGTCGTCCATACCGTAGTCCCTTCCCCATCCCCATTCCCGGGATCCCCACTGCCAGGTGCCGATGCCGACCGTCGACACGCGGATCCCCGTCCTCCCCAGCTCCCTGTACTCCATGCGGGCCCGATGGAAGGAGGCTCCGCTTTAACATTTGAGGATTATTTGAGGATTAAGGGAGCGGAGGTCCCCCTCCATAACAGTAGACACAAAATTCATCCCCGGCAATCCCGAGCTGGAAACACCATTTGGTGGGGATGGGTTAGGGTGGATAGTTCACAGTGGTCCCGGATTCCGGCCGCCGCGGGCGCGGCCCTTCAATAAGTAGGTTTGAACTGCTGTTCACATCATTAAATAATCATCATCAGGTAGGATATGGGTATTTTTAAGCAGAATAAAAATATCATATCCATATGATCGCGTTCACCCGATTGGATGGGGAGTGGGGACCGACGTCGGTCCACGCGTGGGCCACGATAGACGTGGATACGGGGGAGCTCCTGGCGATAAAGGCCACGTGGCCCAGTGGTCCAGGGGTCCAGGAGTCCAAGAGCTCCATGGATGCGCTCCTCTTCCTAGGCCGGGTGCTCGGGGCCCGCACGAATCAGCTCCTGTTCGTCGTGGAGGGAGGCCCGTGGTACTCGTGGGCCTTCCGGGAGCTCGGGCTGGAGCACTGCCGCGGGGCGTTCGGGGACAGGAGCGGTGTTGAGAGGTTCTTCGGCTCCCTGAAGGTCGGAGCCTTCTGCTCATGCGCCGTAACCCGTGGATTGCGAGGGTGCCCCGGAACTGCGACTCCTCCTGATGTACGCGGAGAACGCGATCGATCCTATCAGCGTCGTCAGGATCACCATGAGGACTACCGCGGAGTACGCCATGGAGTCGAGTATGCCGGCCGAGAGCCCCACGAGGGCTATCGCGAGCCCCATCTCGCCCCTAGGCAACATGCCGAGGGACGCCGCCACGGATCCCCTCGCGCTCTTGGTCGCGCCGTATGCGAACGGCAGCACGCCGGCGAACTTGAGCGCGAGCGCGAGCGCCGTCACGGAGAGCGCGAGCGCGAGCGACTGAACGGCTGACACGCGCATATCCACCTCCGCGCCCGAGATCACGAAGAAGAGCGGACCGAAGAGCGATGAGAGGCCGACCGCGAGCCTCCTGAAGTGCTGGGACAGCCTGCTGGAGGAGAGCGCGACCCCCGCTATGTACGCGGCTATTATCGGCGAGAATCCCAGACCCACCATGGCCGCGACCAGCCCGAACAGCGAGAGGAGGGCGAAGGGATAGGCGTAGCGCTCCCCGAGCGCGTTGGCGACCCTGGGAAGGATCGCTATGGAGACGACCGATATCAGCGCCCACGCGAACACGTAATAGAGGACTATGGACGCGATCGCGAACGGCTCCGCGCTTCCCGCGCTCGATGCCATCGCGGTCGAGAGTATTATCAGGGAAACCACGTCGTCCACCGCGCCCGCCGTCAGCAGGAAGTCGAGGGCGGGGCCCGAGAAGCCCGAGTCGGAGGCTATCGCGGCGGCGACGGCTAGGCTAGTCGCGGCTGAGGCGGCGCCGAGCACGAGCGCGGCGGTCGGGCCCAGGTCGAGCCAGAACGCGGCGGCCACGCCCAGGAAGGGGAGCAGAGCCCCGAAGACCGCGCCCAGGAACCCCCACGGGCCCGCCCTCCTGAACCCAGAGAGCCCCTGTTCAAGCCCTGATGAGAATATCAGGAGGATTACGGAGAACTGCGCGAAGAGCTCCACGTAGTTATTTATCGAAATCAAGGGGACGCCTAGCAGCGCGTTCAGGGCGGGGCCGAGCGCGTAGGGTCCTATGGCGATACCCGCCAAGAGCTCACCGACCACTCCCGGGACGCCGAACTTCGCCACGGCCCCCCTTGACGCCTCCGCGGCGAATAGCAGGATGGAGATCTCGAGAAGCGCTAGATAGATCTCCCCTATCTGCAACCCGGAATCATGGCCCGGCTTGGAATTAAGCTTTAAGGATCAGGCGTGAGCAGATGGCGTCGCCCAGCGACCGGGTTGTGCCGCGCCCTCCGAGGTCGGGCGTCAGTACCTCTGGATTCCGCTCTAGGAGCACCGCGTCGACCGCGGATGATATTGACCTGGCCGCGGCGAGCAGCCCGGCGTCGCCGCGCCTCCCGGAGAGCCACTCAAGGAGCATCGACGTCGAGAGCACGATCGCTATCGGGTTGGCGGATCCCCTGCCCGCGATGTCGGGGGCCGATCCATGCGCGGCCTGCGCCATCGCCCAGGAGTCGCCCATGTTGAGCGATGGAGCCAGCCCCATACTCCCGGCGAGGGCGGCGGCCTCGTTCGATATTATATCGCCCCATTCGTTGGGCGCGACTATCACGTCGAAGCGCCCGGGATCCACCACGAGATCGTACGCGAGCGCATCCACGAGCCTCTCGGAGTACTTGATCCCGGGAAAGGACCCCGACATCGACCTCGCCTCCTCCACCAGCAACCCATCGGACATCCTGAGCACATTGGCCTTGTGCGCCACGGTCAGCGACCTCCTCCTGCGGGACGCCGCATCGAACCCGATCGAGAGGATCCTCCGGCATCCCCTCCTGGTGGCAACCCTGACCGCGAGCGCGACGTCGGGGGAGGGCATGAACTCCCCGGAGCCTGCGTACATGTTGCGGTCAGCGTACATGCCCTCCGTGTTCTCCCTCACGATCAGCAGGTCCACGCGCCGCGTGGACCCCGGCGGAGATCTCACCGGCCTCATGTTCGCGTACAGATCGAATTCCCGCCTGATCTTGCCCGAGGGGCTCGGCGATCCGGGATCGTCGGGCGGATAGGATCCGACGTCCAGGGGGCCCAGCACGAGGCCGTCGCTCCCCGAGAGGACGTCGACGACTTCCCGGGGAAGGCTGGAGCCGTGCTTCCTGTAGGCGCTCCATCCGATATCCACGCGGACGAATTCCAGGAGGTCCCCGGCGGCCAGCTCCGCACACCGAACGGCCACCGGCACTATCTCCGATCCTATTCCATCGCCCTCGGCGACGGCTATCCTGTACACGCCGTGGCAACGGATTCGGCCCCTAAAAAGCTCGGGCTCAAGCGGCCCCGGGTCGGCTCCACGATCCCAGGAACGTCGAGATCCCGCCGACCGGGTCCTCGGAGCTGGGCACGTAGACGAGCATAACCGCGTCCACCTTCAGTGAGTCGAAATACCGGAGCCTGGAGCGGACCTCCTCAACCGAGGATGCCGCTATGAGCCCCGGCACCCTCCTCACGGCATCCTCGGGGACCATTGAGGCGGCCCTCCTGAAGCCGAGCTTGGAGTAGTTCGCCCTCAGCTCCTCCAGCGCGTCGCCGACCCCCATCCTGGCGAAGATGTCGCGATAGTAATCGGCGAGGCCGTAGAACGCGAAGTTCAGCCTGATCGCCTCGAGCGCGCGGTCGTAGTCTTCGCTGACGGAGAGCCTGACTATATCGATGACCTCCGTGGAACCGGGGGACCTTCCGGCCATGGCCTCCCCCCTCCTGACGGCATTCCACACGATCTCCATCTGCGCGGCGTCGCCGAGGTTTGTCAGCACGCCGTCCGCGATCCTGCCGGCCAGCTCGGACATCCTAGGGCCCATCGCCGATAAGTATCTGGGGACGCGGGGGACGCTGAACGCCATCCTGAAGCCGGAGCTGCTGTAGATGGATCCGCCGTGCTACGTCCTGCCGCCATCCAGCACCGTCCTCGCTATTGCGACGTACCCCTCGATGGCCATGAGCGGGCTCCTGAACTTGCCGCCGTGCCAGGACGCAACCCGGCGGCCTCGGCCATCTCCGCGGCCCTCACGATCCCCGCGGAGCTCACGCGCTCGGTCGAGTCCACCTGGAAGTCGTAGTTCACGCCATACAGAGATCCGGGGACGATATATCGGTTTGTCGTACGGCGGCCCATCGATTACCGGAGGGCTCCGGAAGCCCCGCGACCCGGCGCCGGGTCCGTCCGGGAAGCCGCCGGCCCCATGAAAATCCCGGAAAACGCGTTTTCAAAGGGCGCCACCCATTTTAGGCCGCGGGTCGGAGCCATCGCGTGCCGAGGGTGGTGGCGGACCACAGGGAGGAACAGTCCGAGATCCCGGAGATCCTGAGGGGAATGGGGGTATCCGTGGAATTCAGGCTGCTCGAGGTGGCGGATTATGTGGTGGCCGAGAGGATGGCGGTCGAGCGCAAGTCCGCGCACGACTTCGTATCGTCGATATACGATGGGAGGCTCTTCAGGCAGGCCATGGAGCTCGCGCAGCACTACGAGGTCCCGATCATCCTCGTGGAGGGGGATCCATCGGACATAGAGATGCTGTTCAGGAACGAGCGGGTATACTACGGGGCGCTCGCCTCGCTTATAATGGATCTCAACGTGAGGACGGTCTTCACGTCGGGGGCGGAGCAGACCGCGACGTTCCTGGAGAGGGCCGCGGTGAGGGCCGAGGAGAAGGGGGAAAGGGGTCCGCGCGTGGTCAAGAGGACTAAGATCGGGATCGCGCAGGCGCAGCTGTACCTGGTGGCGTCCGCGCCCGGAATAGGGCCGAAGCTGGCGGATAGGCTCCTCAGGCGCATGGGATCCCCCGCCGCCGTCTTCTCCGCACCCGAGGGGGCCCTGGCGAAGGTCCTGGGGGAAAAGAGGGCCAGGAGGCTCAGGGAGCTCCTCGATAGAAACTATGAAGGCGCCCCCCGGGATGATGGATCCCAGGTGCACCTTGCATGACCCTCCACGCTTGAAGCGTGCGTCAGATGCCGTGCGTCAGATAGTCGATCCTGCCGCCGTCGACCACCAGCACCTGTCCGGTCACATACGCCGATCCGGGGGACGCGAGGAAGAGGACCGCCGACGCGACGTCGCCCGGCGTCCCGGTCACGCCAAGCATAGACCGTGACCTGAAATATGAACGGATGCGCTCGACCTCCTCGGGGGATCTGCCGCCGATCGTCATCTCGGTCTCGATCCATCCCGGGGCCACGCAGTTGACCCTTACCCCGCTGGGCCCGAGCTCGAGCGCCAGCCTCCGCGTCAGCGCTATGACCGCGGCCTTGGTGACTGCGTAGAACGTCGTGCCCCCGGCGGCGGTCCCTATTCCCGCGTTCGACGCGATGTTCACGACCGCTCCCCGCGTCGACTTCAGGCCGTCCAGCGACTCGAGTGTGGAGTATATCGTACCCATGAGGTTTACGTCCAGCATCCTCCTGAAGGCTGACTCATTGAAGTCCTCCAGCCGCATGAGATCCATTACGCCGGCGTTGTTGACCAACACGTTGACGGGGCCCAGCTCGGATTCGACCCTTCTGAGCATCGACCTCACTTCCTCGCGCCTCGATACATCGGCCCTCACCGCTATCCCGCCTATCTCAGATGCAAGCTCCTCAGCGGCCGCCCTCCCACTCAGGTAATTTACGGCGACCCTCGCGCCATCTGAGGCCAGCGCCGCGGCGATCGCCCTCCCGATCCCCCTAGAGGCGCCCGTGACGAGCGCAACCCTTCCGTTCAGGAGCCCCACGCGCGATCACCGTCCACATGTGCCACCGCGGGCCATTCCCCGGCCGATATTTCATCCCATCCGGGCCCGGGTTTCGACCTCGAGATCCATCTCGACGCCGATTCGGGTAACACAGGCCCAGCAGTTTTCATTAATAATTTATCCTTTTGGGGGTTTGAGGGCGGAAGACCCCTCCCGCGCGGGAGGACCTGGCGCTCTCCGACCGCGTCTTCTTCTGTCCCGGGTACGGCTGGGCCGCGGATTGCGACTACAATGCGTCCCCCAATATGCTGAGGAGATCGGAGTGGGAACCACCCCTGGAGCCCGTGGAGCTCCGCCCTCTACCCGCGGTCAGCGGGCAAGGTGGGGCTTTGAAGCGGGAAGCCCTGTCCGTAAGGACGGGGTAGTTCACAAATGTTTGTCGCGGTTGGAGCATCATCGCCCCCGGACTCGCCACCTGATATCGAGGGTTTCAGCCCCGATATCCATCACCCTTGTTAGGGGCTTCCTCGGTTCCCCGGCCCCCTTCAGCTGTAAAGGTCGGTGCCCGATCCGGCGATCGAACATCACGCGATCACCGCTTCGCGGACGGAGCCCTCGGGCAGGAGGGATCTCCTGGCGGCCGGCAGCGATAGCTCTATACGCCCGACATCGGGCTCCTCGTGGAATGTGTAGCTGCTGATCGACGATTCGACGAGATTTGCCGGGAGCCCGACGAGTTGTGCGTAGGCCCCGACGTCCGCGGATCTCGCCTTCGATATGGCCGATGCGGCGATCCTCGATATGCTGTCGTACTCGCCGGCGAGGCCGGAGTTGGCCGTCAACAGACAGCAGTGCTCGATCTCACATGGCTCAACCCTGAGTCCAGCGGCCGATGCCATCGAGAGATACGGCTCCCAGAGGACTCCCTCGTGTGCGGAGCCGGAGATCAGCGCCCCCAGTATCTCGCCGGCGCCGCCGTAGTAGAGCCTCGGGCCCTCGAGCCCCGCGCGCTCCGCGCAGAGCTCGGTATTTGACATGCGCACCACCGCGTGCCCGGTGCCCGCCGGGGCGCGGACCACGCCCATGCCGCCGCCGCTTCCTCCCCCTATTATCTGAACCCTGCCGTGGCCCAGGCGGTTAGCCGCCAGCGCCGTGAGCAGCGGGACCATGGCCAGCTGTATCCTACCGGACAGCAGGTCCTCGGCCTCCCTCCACGCGTCATCGTAGACTACCGCGCGGACGGGACCGTAGAGGTCCCTCAGGCCCCTGAGGATCCCCGGGACGTACGGATATTCGGCCGCCCTCATGATGCCCATTGCCATGACGCGCCTGGGGGCGGTGGATGGACCGACCAGCAGCACCCCGCCTACCTCCCTGAGCTCCAGTATTCCGATAGCCGCGAGTTTCCTGATGTGCCTGAATATCACCGCCTTGCCCCTCCCGGTGGACCGCGAGATCTCGCTCAGCGTGAGGGGCCCGCCTTCGGCCACGGCATCGTATATCCGAATGTCGAGCTCATCGACGCCGGAGGCCCTGCGCGGCATATAAGCGGAACAAATGTAGTAACCCTTAAATGTTATTATAGAAACGATCGTTCCAGATGAGGCGCGGGCCCGAGAGAAAGGGAATAGAGCGCGTCGAGGACTCCGAGAGACATGGCAAACCGTCCAGCGTGTTCATCGTGTGGTTCGCATCGAACCTGACGATAGCTGACTATGCGCTGGGGTCGGTCCTCTACGGACTCCCGTTCCCATGGATATATGCGATAGTCGTGGTCGCCAACCTGGCGGCCGGCGCCATACTGGGGGCGGCGGCGGCCATGGGGCCGAGGTTCGGGCTGCCGCAGATGGCGATATCGGCCAGGGCGTTCGGCTGGAACGCGAATAGGGCATTTGCGATCGCCCAGTGGCTCTCGACGATCGGCTGGTTCTCCGTCAACACGGTCATAGCGACGTTCGCGCTTCTGCAGATAGTGCCGCTGCCCTACTGGGCCGGGGCGCTCGTGATTGTCGCCGTGATGGCGGCCGTGGGCATATACGGCCACGACGCGGTCCACGGGTTCGAGCGCGCCATGTCGATCGTCCTGGGCGTGGTCTTCGCGGCGCTCATCTACGTGGCGGTCGGCGCCGCCCGTTCCGCGCTGCCTCGCTACACGGCGTCGTTCAGCCCGTTCGCCGCCGCCATAGCGCTGGCGTCCGTCTTCTCATACCTGGTCAGCTGGGCGCCGTACGCGAGCGACTACTCGCGCTATCTGCCCGGAGGGACCGACCTGAGGAGAATCGCGATATATGCTATGGTCGGGGGTGCCCTGGCCAGCGCGTGGGTGGAGCTCCTCGGCACCGCGGTGTATGTGGCCGCGGGGAACCCCAATCTGAGCATAATGAGCGCCACGGTGGACGTCGTAGGGAGGATCTGGGCGCCCGCGGTCATGGCAGCGATAGTGCTCGGAGGGCTGGCCGCGAACGCCCTCAATCTGTATTCCAACTCGATATCGGCGCAGGCGATCAGCTCCAAATTCAGGCGCATATACGCCGCCGCCGCGGGCGCCGCCATCGGGTACGCGCTGTCCCTCCTGGGTGGCATATACGTGGGGTTCACGTCGTTCTACGAGGGATTCCTGCTGCTCCTGGACTACTGGATAATGCCCTGGGCCGGGGTCCTGATAGCGACCGTGTACGCGGGAAGGGGCCGCGGAGGAGCCCGCGAAGCGCTGGCGGCGTACGGCGTCGGACTGGCCGCGTCAACTCCGTTCATGAACCTGACGCCGTACGGCGTCCAGTACGTGGGCCCGCTCGCCGGGGCCATGGGCGGAGCGGACGTCAGCTACTTCGTGTCGTTTGCGATCGCGATCATCGCATACCTGGCGCTAGTCGGGTTCCGGCATGGACCCCGGTGATCGCGCGTTCTCGGCGCACCTGCCGCGGTGATCATGTACGCGGCGCTCAGATGGCCACGCGCGGAAGCCCGTCTTATGACATGAAGGGGGTTTAGGTTAGGATGGGGAAACTGACCTCCTCCACGCCTGAAGGGCGAGGGTTCCCCGAGGTCTCAAGGGTTACACCCCCTTACGGGTGCTACTCTGTTGTGGTCCACGATGAAAGATAGAGGCTTCTTTACTGTTGAAACCATTACGTTCGCTGCTTTCTTGAGGATGTTCAACGCACCGTTTAGATCCGAATGCAGTCTGTGTCCCGCAGGACAACTGACTACTCCCCTCGGTCTCCTCTCGACTTCAACGTCGTGATAAGCGCAGTACTTTGAAGTGTTATACTCAATGACCTCAAACACCTTCATACCGTACTCTTGAGCCTTCAGCTCTATGGCATCCATCAACTTGCGGTAAGACCACATGTTCACCGTGAACTCGTTGCCCTTGTCCTGAGCGATGTTGAAGGGGTAGCCCAGATAGATCGTTGAAGCACCTAGTTCGTGAAGCGCCTTGAGTAAGTGAGAGGCGAAGTTCCTGTACAAGTGAAGAAGCCTCCTGGTTAATTTTCCGTGCAACCTCCTCTTCTCCTCCAACTCCTCGTGTGCTTCATATTCACCCGGGTTCCTCGCCTCATCCGCCAGGGATTGCACCTGTGCTATCCTCTTCTCGAAGTAAAAGTAGTCCTCCTTAGTCCTGACACCCTTGTAGAGCAACCAAGTGCCGTCGTCCACCACTGCACTCGCCAGGACGTTGATGCCTAAGTCAATTGATGCCGCTTTGTTTCCCCTGGGCGATTCAACCCGTATGCTCTTCCTCTCCCCTCTCACGACATGCTTGCTCTTCTTTCCCGTTTTAGTTTCCTCAACACCTACCTCCACGGGGATGGAGGCGTACCATGCGTTCCTGGTCTCATCGTAGTGTATCTCCAGCCTACCCTGTTTACCGTACCACTTCAGTCTGCCGACGAACTCCACTTCGAGGCCGAAGTCCTTGAGGACTAGTCTGCGGTTCCGCTCGTCCACGATGTATCTGTCCTGCCTGACAACTAGAAGGAATTTCCTCTCCTTAGTCTCCCTGTCCTTCCAGTACCTCGGCGGGCTAACGTGTTTCATGTGGGGTGGCAATTTTCCTTCCTTCTTCAGCTTCAGCAAGGAGAAGAAGGACGACCAGGCTTCATTGTTCTTCTGCATGACCGCCTGAGCGTTAACTCCAAGCACGCTCTTGTACTTCTCGTAGTATTTGCCCCACGTCCCTTTGAAGTCCACTTTCTCTCCATGAAAGAACTGTTGCCTCCTCTCATAGTTAACTTCGTTGAAGAGTTTTGCTGAGATATTCGCTAACTTCTTGAGTTTTCTTTCCTGGAAGCCGTTCGGAAGGAGGCGGACCACGTTTGTCCTCCTGTTCGTGTACTTGACTTCGTAGATGCCCCCCTCCGGTATTGCGGGAGGAATCGGCTCCCGCTCCTCATGTCCTGAGAGTTGACCGGAGGAGAGCATCGTAAGAAAAT
>Ga0080003_1000993_pt1 | contig 16438 bp, 14 predicted proteins | sample JossMetagenome_FD_69206 | JGI IMG/M metagenome (GOLD analysis project Ga0080003, IMG submission 69206) | Hot spring microbial communities from Joseph's Coat, Yellowstone National Park, USA - JC2_E (SPADES assembly) (version 2) | ecosystem: Environmental > Aquatic > Thermal springs > Hot (42-90C)...
TTTTAGTTTTAATGATTTTAATTTAGTATTCTATTTTCTTTTCCTGTATATGTGTAAATTCGCTTATTAAGAGCTGATAATAGGTTGAATAGGTATTGTCGAAGTTTCTGTATATTAGAGAACCAATTATAATGTCGGTTATTATTATTGATGTTAGTGTTGATCCTTCATATTTTGAAAGAGCTTCTTTATATTCATAAAAATCATCCTCTTTTAATATTGGTGCTATGTAGAGAGCACCATCAGGGGTGCTTACATCGCCTTCAATGACATATTTATTTATCCATTTATACTTAAATGAGATATTATCTTCAAGGACCCCTCTTCTATATTTTTTATATTTTGAATAGTTGAATATTTTTAAATAAAACAATCCATGATATTTTATAGGAATGTTCTGCATACTTATAGTCAGACGTTTTATTAAACCTCTATCTTTTAGCCTTTCGTATATATAATTTGCCTCTTCAGGATTTTGAAAACCAAGTTTGTTTGATATTTCTTTGAAGGTTCTGCTCGCATCTACTGTTAATTCCTTTAAAACATTATACTCTGCTTTTGAAAGCTGCCATGGGAGCTTCCTTGGCTGCTCTCTTGTTCTATGCCATATTCTCTCTTTTAGAGCATCAAAGAATTGCTCTCTTATTATTACATCACCATAAACCGCAGTGAAGGGTGTTATAAACCACTTTGCATCATAGTTGACAAGCCGCACATTACGCCAAGAATATACAAAGTTCATAAGATTAGTTGTATTTTCAATAGCAAAATATATCATTAGGTCGTACTGCCCCTTCAGCATTGCAACAAAAAGCACATTTTTATCATCTTCAAACTCCCTTCTTATTTCTTCTATTGTTGGAATCTTTTCCTTGAATTTTACGAATGCAATATACCTAATAAAGCCAAGCTTTCTCAGGTTTAATTCTGCAAAATATTTTATACCAAGATCCTCTGTAAGCTTCTTTATTCTATTACCTACAGAGGCTTCGCTTATGCCTGCACGCTTTGCGATCTCATTATGCTTCATCTTTGCATTCATGCTCAGATTCCTTAATATTATCTGATCCACATCAGAAAGAGCCGCTACAGTCCTTAAAGAATTAACAATATTTTTGGTTAATATAATATTCTCAAGCTTTCTTCTATGTGATGCAATAAACTCCCCCTTCTCATTTATGCTGCCGACATAATAGGTTTTAACAACAAGCTTATGCTTCTTCTCATCGTACTGGCTGAAATATGTATAAACATAAAAGCCGTTCTTTATTCTTTTTAATGTTAGAGGTTCATTATATTCCTTCTTTAGATTCTCGAAAACCTCTTTTACATTATCAGGAATTTTATCCATAAATAAACACTATTACTAATAGTATAATTAATAGTAAATAATAACAAAAATTATTAATAATAGATAATAAAAAGAGAATTTAATAATATTATGTCTGTGCGGATGTATTTCTACGGAATAAGTAAATAAGATATATTATAGAGTGATAATGTATAAATTTATAATAAATGTTATAGTGCTATATGTGCTATATTAAAACATCATATTAAAAATCATATAAAACATCAAAAATAAAAAACAAAAAATAAAATAAAAATAAAAACAAAAGAAGAATTATTTCTTAACAGAGTAGTAGCTTATCAGCTTTCCATACTTGCCTTTTATCCTCCGCCTTATAAAGTTCAGGAATTCTTCATCGTCCCTTTCTTTGCTTAGCCTTGTCTTTACTAGGATTCCTTTATCGTCATCTCCTTCTCCTATATTAACCTCTTCTACGCCATCTATTGCTATCAGTTCTTCTGCGAGCTTTCCAAGATCTGCATCTTCCTGGCATTCCATAATGAAGAATTTATGGATTGTTGACACTCGCTTTATCTTTTTCTTTTTTGTTGAAGGCAGAGGTGCTTTGTTTTCGCTCTTCATTCCAAGCACCTACTTCGTTAAGAAATAGAGGAGTGCTATATTATACTCCCTTACCCTTCCATTCTTCTGCTTGTACAAAACCTTTAGATACCTTTTTATTACCTTATTTTCATCCACATTTTCTTTATTTTTTATTCTTTTTTCCATTTTATGCACCCACATGCTCTTTTGGTGGTGAGAATGTGGGTGGGGGGTGTGGTGGGAAATGAAGACAACAATGAAATCCCTTTCATTGTTCCCAGAGTATATTATGAACTTTGTTTTATATATAGATATCGTTTAATATAAATGTAATTTAAATTTTTATCCTATATTTTAAAATTAATTTTATAATTTATTCAATAAATTTTGGTTAACAAAAATATCTACGTCGAAGTTAACTAAAATAATTATATCAAATATATTTTTATATTATTAACAAAATTAAAAAATTTATGTTTTATATTCGTAAATTTTAGTTTTTTTAGTTATATTGTAAATTTTGAGTTAAATGCATATTGTAAGAGAGTTTACAATATTTATTTATATATTTATGATTATAATTTATTTGATTATTATTTATATATTATTAATTTTTATATTATATTATTATATTTGTATATTATTAAATTTTTATTATATTATTTTTATTTATATTATATATTTATGTTTATTAAATTAAATTTGAAGAGATAAAAAATAAAAATAAAAATAAAAAAAATAAAAAGGTGAATGATTGAGTAAGGTTATTATTACAGCTGCACTGCCTTATGCTTACTCTATACCTCATTTGGGAAACTTTGTTGGAAGTATATTACCAGCAGATGTTTACTATAAATATCTGCGTATGGATGAGCAGGATGTAATTTTTATATCCGGCTCGGACCAGCATGGAACGCCTATAGAATTAAGAGCTATACATGAGAATATTGAACCTTCGGTGCTTGCAGACAGGATGCATGAGGAGATAAAGAGTTTATTTGAAAAGCTCGAGTGTACATTCACAAAATACGGAAAGACGCACTGCGATGCTAACAGAGAAATAGTTTATGAAATCTTTAATGCATTGAACAAAAACAACTATATAAAAGAGGTAAAAAGCATCCAAGCATTCTGCAATGTTGATAAGAGGTTTATAACAGACCGCTTTATAGAGGGTAAATGTCCTTACTGCGGAGGCCATGCCAGAGGCGACCAATGCAACGACTGCGGCAGGCTTCTAACACCAGAACAGCTTATAGATCCTATATGCAAAATCTGCGGCAAGAGCGACATAACATTCAAGGAGGAGAAGAATCTCGCGCTAGACCTCCCAAAGCTCGAGCTTGATACAAGGGCGTTTATAGTCAAAAATTCATCAAACAACTGGACTAAAAACTCTATCAACAAATCGCTCAGCTTTATCGATGAAGGCTTGCATGCAAGAGAAATCACACGGCCGATGAAATGGGGCTTTCCAGTGCCCGTCAAGGGCTATGAGGACTATGTCTTCTATGTGTGGTTCGATGCGCTCATAGGCTATATAGGTATAACAAAGGACTGGAATCCATCAAAATGGAGGGATTACTGGCTCGACAAAAGCTCGATGCTCGTTCAGTTCATGGGCAAGGACAATATAGAGTTTCATGCGTTGATGTGGCCCGCCACGCTCATAGGCTCAAGGCTCGGCTTTGTGCTCCCTAGGACACTGCGCGCCTCAGAATATTTATTATCAAAAGAGCTTAAATTCTCGAAGAGTGAAGGTATAGGCTTGAACATCAAAACCGCATTGGAGATTGCAGATGCTGATTATTGGCGCTTCTGCCTTATGTATATATATCCAGAAACATCGGATAGTGAATTCTCATTAGAGGTTTTTGAGGAAGTGGTAAACAAGATAATGAATGATAAGATAGGCAATTTAATAAACAGGGTTTTCATAATCTACAAAAAGAATTTTGATTTAATTGATGAATCTATAGAGCCCGATCAAGAACTTATTGATAAGGTAGAGAAGCTCGAAGCGGATTATGTGCTTAGATTTGAGTCTATAGAGCTTAGAGAGGCACTGCATGCAGTGATTGAATTAGCTGAATATGGAAATATGCTGATGAGCAAATACCAGCCATGGACGCTCGTAAAAAACAATAATAAAGAGAAATCAATAGAGTTATCGAAAATAATGAATCTAGAGAAGGTAATTATATACAAGCTTGGTATACTCCTATGGCCGTTTGCACCGAAAGCAAGCAGAAATATTCTATCATATTTTGGAATTGATAAAGATCCACTATTAGAAATGCTTGATGTTGAATATGATAAAATCAGGATTGTTGACAAAGAGATCAAGCCGATATTCAGCAAGCTTACAGAAGAGCAGAAGAAAAAGTTTGAAGTATTTAAATGAAAGCAGTAGTTTTATTTAAATAATATTTTTATTTTATTTAAATAATATTTTAATACTATTTTTATAGATTATAGGTATTAAAGAATCAAAAATATGCATTGAAATAAAAATAAAAATTACAAAAATAAAAAATAGAGAAAATTAAAAATAAAATTAAGAAGAGATATTATAGCCGTTGACAAGAATTCCTGGGTCCTGGTGTGGTAGATTTGAAAGCGCAAAGTCGCCTACAGCTATAAATGTCTGCCTGTTAAGTGTATCCGCAACAACCCTTATTTTCACAGCTTTACCCTGCACGCTTAATAATGGTATGCTCGCATTTCTAAATGTTGATGAAGCATTTGAAGTCTGTGTTATATTATAGGTATTATAGTGTGCTATTATTGCTGGTGTATTATTCTTAGCATATAATATTTCAACATAAAGGAAGTTGTCTAGCGGGCTTATTATCTTGAAATTCAGGAACGGCTTGTTTGCTATAAAGGCGCTTGATGTTAGATTTCCTGGTGCATTGCTGAGACCGCAGTTATAGGTTGTTGCAACAAATGAACCATCATAGCCGGTCCATGGTGTACCTATATAGCAACGTGATGTTGGATTATCGTTTGCAAATGTTATATTAAGCGGTGCTTCGCCGAATCCTTTTCCTGTTAATGTCCAACCAGTATATGTTCCCGTGCTGAAGTTTCCATTGTAGACAAAAGAGTAGGTTTTATTACTTGGTGGAACCATTGTTGTATTGAGAAGTAGAGATGCAAGATCGCATTGCGCAGGCTGTGCTGTTAATGCGCCCACACTAAAATAGATATGATAATCCTGAGCTGGTAATGAATAGTTTGAATAAAGCACCATGCAAGGATAGGTAGTTGTTTGATTTATATAGGTTTTGCCGTCAGCGCCAACAAGCTTAGCATGCTCATAGCTGAAGTTTGAGCTTGAAACCCATAAGCCTAATGTGCCTCCATTCCATGAACATTCTTCAGATAATGTTGAATTTGAATTTGTAATATTATCCTTTAAATAAAGCATAAGATTATTGCAGGGATAAATATAAGGAAGGTTTGTTGTTGTATTTGTTTTTGGAGTATTATAAGTTATAGTATTTGGAGTATTTGTTTGCTTTGATGTATTTTGTGGTGTTGGACTACCAAATTTTGGAAGTTTAAAACCAGTTGCAAGATACCATGCAACAATTACAATAAGAACCAAAATAATGTAAACTATAATACCTGTTGTTTTACTTGCCATACCATCATCTTTATTTTATTATAGATTTTTATTTTTTTAAATAATTTTATATTAAATTATATTAAAATTATATTAAATGTATGATGTTTATTTATTTGATTATTTAAGATATATATAACTTCTCTTGCCTTATCTTGCTTCTTTTTCACATTATCTCTTTTATTTTTCTCTTATTTTTAGTTTAATTATTTTTATTTTTTTATATTTTTATTTTTTATATCCCGCTTTGATATCAACTATATATCTTCCATCACTGCTCAATTCTTTCTCGAATATTACAGAATTAAAGACTTCTTCAAGTGCGGCATTGAAAAGATCTAGAGAAAGATCAACAAATTCCTTCTTGTCCAAAGGTGTATAATAAAGGCGCATATGTAGAGGATTCTTTTTTATAACCTTCGTATTTTCAATCCCAATAATATTGGCAAAATCATTAAGCTTCTTCAGCCTGGTTGAACCCCTCAATTTTTTTATATTATCGATCTCCTCATTTAGATATTCCTTGAAGTTGTTTCTTTGACTCTTGACAAGTATATTTCTAAAGAGAAGCCAGTAGCCTTTTGCGATCTTCGAATCCACTGTTTTATTGCTGGCAATATTATTAACTTCCTTATTTATAATGCTGTCAAAGCTTGCTTTTATTATCATACTGCTATCGGATACTGATTCTGAAATATAAAAGTATTTTCCATAGAGGGAATTGAGAAATCCTTCTATAATACCCTCTTCAAAGTTGTGTGTCGAGCTTAGATTGTCCATCTTGAATTCAAAACCATTTGCAAGGAAGCGCACCACAACATTGCCGAAGCCCGAATTCTCAAAGAATTTTAAGAGGAATTCAAGCCTCTCTTCAGGTATATCTGCATGCGAGCCGAGGCTCATTTTATATAGCATCTTTCCTATAGAGAGCCCTTCGTTGAAGTGGGCTTTTTCCAAGCCTGAGCCTGCGATGAGCGTTGAGCCGAGCCTTAGCGCCTTTGAGGACATCGAGGGATTGCTAGCATTGAGTATGTTCGCTATTACCGCCTCTTCGAAACTGCTATAAGCAAAATCATTGCCTTTGCTTGGCATGTTTGTGCACCCCGCAGGCTTGAGCCTCTTTAGCTGCTGCTATATATAGTATAAACAAAAAATTTATTATAACCATAGCAAGAATTATAGGAGTCTGATTCAAAGCAAAGAAGCTGTCTAGAAGGACAAGCTGGGATGAGCTAAGGCCGATAGATGCAAGGCTGAATAGGATCGGTGCTGTGCATCCACATCCGGAAACAATGCTGCCTATAAATGTGGTTATAAAGCTAAGTGCTGTAGTGCTTCCCTTCTTATATGAAAAGCCTGAGTTTAAAAGCTGATATATGGACATTGTGAGTAGAATAGATGAGCTGATGATAAGCAGATAGATTAACAAGAGCGGCGTATTTATAAACATAAATTTATCCTGCAATTGGACGATGAATAAAAAGAAGTAGTAGTAAGCAGCAGCAAAAAGAATATTTAAAACCACAAACTTTGGTTTTTTATATATTTCAACAAATTTATCTATCATCTTCATTTTGTCACATATGATATTATACAGGATATTATAAAGGATATTATTCTGCATTATGCTATTATACCATTACTATTATACTATTACTCTTATACTATTTATTATACAAAGTATTATACAAAGATTATTTATAATAAATTTATAATAGATTTATAATAGAAAATGTATTAAATTCTATATTGATAATTTATTTTTAAAGATTATTATCTTTTTCTGTTTTTGTCCTATTTTATATTTATTATTACTTTTTTTATTTATATCTTCACTTCTTTATAGATTAATATAAAAACAAAATAAGGACGAGTATATTAAAATAAAATAAAAATTTTTTATTTTTTAATAGAAGATATTTATTTTGGAGTTTTTGGAGTATATTTGAATATGCGTCTTAGTTTCTTAACCTCTGGTTGTATTACATGTGATGCAATATTCTTAAGTTCAAACTTTCTTAAATCCTTGTAAAGCTTATCATTGTAATCGCTATAAATATCATATCTGTTCCTTGGTATTATATGGATATGTAGGTGCTTTATAGATCTGCCCGAATACTTACCGATCTGTGCAACAATATTATAAGAATCATCTGCTTTATATATCTTAAGCAGTTTTGGAATTACATATCTCATAGCTTTAATCAAATCTACCGCTTCTGCATCTGTCAATTCATTTATATTTTCCACATGTCTTTTTGGTACTATAAGAGTATGGCCTTTTACTACAGGGTAGAGATTATATAGTATATATGTATATTTAGTTTCATAATAAATCTGTAATGCTATGTTCTTTGGATCACAGAAAGGGTCTTTGCTTTTTCTCTCTTTCATAATACCACTTATCTTTTTATATTCTTTTATACTATTTTTTATTTCTTTTGTATTATTTGAACGAAATTATTACATTTTATTTACTTCTCTTATTTTTTATAAGTAAAATGTATACTTTTAGTATAATATAAAAAAACTAAAATATAATATTAGGATTACCAAGATTTTCTCCATAAGATATAGGAAAGTCATTAAGTATATTTCCCAATTCCACACTTTTATCTTTAAGTGTTTTAATATTTTTTGAATAGGAAATTATTTTATCTAAGTTTGATCTAAAAATTGGATCCTCTAATATCTCTAATATACTATTCAAATCAAAATTTATAATATTTCTTAGTACAGGAACAAGATAAACAAATACACCATATGCTTTATTAAGCTCTTCACTTAATTCAGCTTCTTTCATAATGTCAATATTTTTACCTGCTACCGCATCAACATATAATCTTAATTTTTCTGTTAATTTATCTGAAAAGTTTTTACCAAATTTTATAGGATCTTCAAAATATGAGTCTTTTGGTTCAAATGAAATATAATTATTCAATTTCAAAAGTATGTTGCTAATTAATGCAAATTCATCAAACTTTTCTTCATTGATTAATTTTATAAGTTTATTTTCTATTTCACTTGTGATTCTAAATTCTTCAATTATATCTTTTGTTAAAGATACATAAATATAGAGTTCAACAACACCATAGAAAAAAGTTTCTTCATTTTCAATATCTTTATTTGCAATATCTTTGAGAAAGTTAAAATCTCCTATAAGCGTCTTTCCTTTTAGTGTCCTAAAAATAGATAATAATGTGTTTTTATTATTTGTGTATATGTTATTATTTATTTTCATTACAGAATCAAAAAAGACTTCTGCTTCTTTTCTTGCGAGTATCTTTAATTTATCTTTATCTTCTAGCAATCTGCTCGCACTCTTTAATAATTTATTACGTCTTTCATCTTTATTATATAATTTGTATAAAAAGTTATCTGTAATTTTAGGGTTAAATATTTTATTATCATTAGATGACAACACTTTTTTAATAATAGATAAATTATTAAAAAGAGATAAAATATCAAGCTGTCCAAGATAATAAGATAGTACTCTAATTAAATTATTATTAGAAAGAGTTATTGCTCTTACATTAAAAATTATATTATAAGTATGGAATAGATCACGATTTTTATCTTCTTCATTATCATATTTATTTTTATGTTCTATATCATTTAATCTTTCAAAAATATAAGACATTATCATGAAATTTACATCTTCTGATTTTATATAACCCTTTTTTAATGAATACTTTACAAATTCTAATAGATCATTTGCTTTTGAATATCCTTTATCTAAAAATATTTTATCAAGATAAGCATAAACCGTTTCTTTAATATAAAATTTAGCATATGAACTATTTTCACTTAATTCAATTTCAAAATTTCTATTTTTTATATTTGATATGAATGAGAATAAGAGTTTGTTATCAGTATCACCAAGCTTTTCTCTAAGTTTCTTAATAATCTCAATGAGTTTTTCTGTGTTTTCAATTTTGTTCTTTTCTTTATCAGATCTCAATAAAAGAAATAATGCTTTCTCATAGGCTCGTACATACCGCTCATATATCTCATCTTTACTTTCTCTTTTAATAATTTGTATAGTATTTTTATTATTATTTTTATCTAAATATAATGGCATAAACTCCCCATTATATATTTAGATTTTTAGATATTTAAATTTATCATATTGATGTTGTTTTATGTTATTGTTTTATATTTTTGTATTTATAGTATTGCTCTTAGATAACGCTTTCTTCCATAGATGATTTTATAATTTCATTAAGATAAAAATCTATATTGTTTTTCTCATCTTTGTTTTTCTCAAAAATTAATTTAGATATGAATTTTATTATTTTTTCATTATCTTTTGGTTTTTTATTAAGTGCTGTAGCAAGCTTTTCGATTGGTATTGTTTTTATTATGTCTAGCACAGAATTTATATTTAAATCTGGTTTTATGTATAGGTATTCAAAAATTTTTATAATGCTCCCAAGATTTTCAGATTGTAGCATATTTATTAGCTCGAGTATTCTTTCATCTGATAAAAATAATGAAAATATATCCGCTACCTCAAGAAGAAAATCATAATCAGGATTTTTTATTATATCTAAAATTTTTGTAAATAGAGCGCCTTTTTGTTTTTCATCTATATTTTTATCCAGCACTTTATTTAATAATTCTATATAGAAGATCTCGTTTGAATCATTTATCTTTAATTTATTTTCTATAAATTTAATCCTTTTTACCGTCTTTTTAATCGAAGAAAATATAGATTTAATTATCTTTTCATTATCAAAGGTGTCAAAGATCTTATTGAATAGAGACAGATAATTATAATATTGTGGATAATAGTTGTCTATATCTTGTTGTTGATAATCTTCGTATGCTCTACGCTGTAAATGTTTTGATATATAAGAGGGGTTGTCTTGTTGATGATTCCTACCCATATCTTGTAAAATTTTATAGGTGTATTCAATTAAATTTAAAGAATTTGTTTTATCTTGTAAACTTTCCAAAATATATATGTTTAGTATTATATATTGTTTCTGAATACTTGGAGAATATTTCTTAGTTTTCTTTAAACTTTCCATTAAATTATCTATGATATTACTATCACCTATATCAATTAAAAGATTAATAAAAGATAAAAAAGCATCTTCTTTAGATAATAAAGAATCAAGAGAGATTATAGTCGAAAAGATATTTTCATTAAAAATTAATTTTAGATAAAATGGATTACTCAAACGGGTTATAATATTAAAATCTCTATTTGATATACTCTTCTCTTTATTTAATTCAAATTTTTTAAATATCTCTAGTACCTTTTCAATATTTTCTTTTTTGTTAGTATATAAAGTAATAGCAACCTTTTCATCAGAAAAGACAGATACTATTTTTGAATTTTTAGCATATATATCTTCATGTTTATCTATTGCCATGAATGTGTTTAAAAGAAAGAGATAATTTTTAATTCCTACTTCATTATGTAAAATATTTTTTATTGTTTTTAAAAATTGGTATATACTTGGAATACTATGAGTAAGCTCTGCAATATTAAAGAGGTTTTCAATAATCTCTGTTTTTTGTTCATTTTTTAGTTTTGAATTTTTTATATCTTTTAAACTACTAATAGCGACATCAAGCTCGTCATGTTCAAGATTCTTATCTGCAAGGGTAAAGAACTCTCGATATTCTTTATTTTCATATAACTTTTGATAATCTGGAAATAATACTTTCAGAGTATCAAATAACCCCTTATCAGCATTATTACCTACACCATTATTACTTACATTTAATAAAGTTAGTTTTGACTTGTCTTTATTAGCAAACATATAATCAATTTTTATTAATTTATTAATTAGTATTATTTAGTTTTGATATATTATTTTTGTTTTGATATTTATAGGTTTCTTTTTTCAAGAAAAGGGTTTAAATTCAAATTTTTATTTTAAATAATTTATATAAATGATTTATATATTATTATCATGAATAATATGTAAGATTTTAAAAATAAATAGAAAATAGATAATTAATTATTTTTAATTCCACTATTTAAAAAATAATAAAGTTCTGTAAATTATTATCCTGACAAACATTTTTATAATGTTTCGTTATAATATTTAGATTTATATTTAGATTTAAATATCTTGACATATAAACATTCAATAAACAAAAATAAAAAATAAATTTATAATAAACCTTAAATAAAGTATAGACGTGGATCATATGGCGCTTGAATTTGTAGATAAAATAGAGGGTTTTATACCTTCAATAAAAGGTCCATCAAAACCATTATCCTTGAGAGAGAAGATGTATTGGACAGCAGGAATCATAGCTATATACTTCCTTCTTTATAATACATATGCAGTCGGTGTGAATCAAACCGCGATATCAGCACAGCCCTTCTTCCAGCTCATGAGCATCGTCTTTGCTTCAAAGATAGGAAGCCTTATTACCGTCGGTATAGGCCCAATTGTATTAGCAAGCATTGTACTGCAGCTCATAGTCGGCTCGGACCTTATTAAGATAGACTTAAACAATCCGCTCGAAAAGGCTAGATTCCAAACCCTTCAAAAGCTTCTTGCTATAATCATAGCGATAGTCGAGTCCATAATCTATATCTCAACTTCATTTGTACCAATATCAACACCTTCAGCATTCTGGCTTGTAGCAATACAGCTGGCTATAGGCGCTATACTCATAATATTCCTCGATGAAATGATGACCAAATACGGCATCACCTCGGGCATAAACATGTTTATAGCCAGTGGTGTAGCTTATGCTATAATCGCAGGCACGCTAACTATACTGCTACCAGGAGCGATGAACGCTTTGAATCCCGCTACAGGTGGTGGCGGTGCCGCAGCCCTGCCTAATGCCGTGCTCGTATTCGGTCCTTTCTTCTTCGCTATAATCATACTGCTTGTGAGCATCTACGCTTATGAGATGAAGGTTGAATTGCCGTTATCATTCGAGCAGTTCAGAGGAATCGGAGGGCGTCTGCCAATACCATTCCTATATGTAAGCGTTTTGCCGGTTATTCTCGCTTCATCACTCGAGCTCAGCCTTACAATATGGTTTAGGTTTTTGGCTAATGTAACCGGAAGCTTTGCCAATCTAGCGCGCTTCTTCGCATATTATCAAACCATAAACGGATCACAACAGCTTGTAGGTGGTTTAATATACTTAATCTCACCAACATTTCCATCTCCATTCCCTTCACCATATGGTGTTGGAGGATATGGTCCTTATATACACCTTCTTTTAACCTCTGTATCAACACTATACCTTCCAACAGGCGGCTATATACTAGTACCTGAATGGGTTCATGCAATAATCTATACGCTTGTATTAATGGCGCTCTGTGTCGTTTTTGGAAAATTCTGGATTGAAATGACCGGACAGAGCCCAAAGAACATGGCCGAGCAGATGACTGATATTGGATGGCAGATACCAGGCTTTAGAAGAGACCCAAGGATAATAGAGAATGTGCTCAATAAATATATACCCACTATAACAGTGCTGGGAAGTTTATTTGTTGGCTTTCTTGCAGCGATAGCAACGCTTACAGGCGCTATAGGTACTGGTATGGGAATACTCCTAACAGTTGGAATAATTTATATGTTATACGAGCAGTTGAAGCAGGAGAGCCTCTTTGAAACATACCCGATACTTGAGAAGATAGCAAAATAATTTTCTGTTTTTATTCTTTTTTATTTTTAGTTTCTTTATTTCTAGTTTAATTTTATACTTATACAAACAACACATATTTTAAAGGTTAAATAAAACCACTCTATAAAAAAATATAAAAAACATATATCTTAAAAAACAAAAAAATATAAATATCATAAAATCATAAGTATATGTGTGATATTATGACAAAAAGTATTAAGAAAAATATTAAGACGGATGTTGCTAAAAATAGAAGCACCTCTGCAGAAGATCCTGAAGCACTTAAGAATTTAGTATATGAAGCAGGAAATCCAAACACTCCTTCAAAACGCCTTGAAGAGCTTTCATACTATAATAATCAGGAAATAAAAGATGCAGTACTGACTAATCCAAGTACCCCTGATAATATACGTGAAAGATTAGCTAAAGAGATGGATGATATTCCTTTTAATAATAGACATGGAATACTATTAAGAATAGAAATATAGATTAATTATATTTAATTTTTTAATATTTTTTATATTTTTAAAGTTTATATAATAAAATCTATTCTTATTCTATAAGATTAAGCTCTAATGATATTTTATATACTTAAATTATAAACAATTATAAGCAAAAGAAATATAAATACAGTATTTAATATGTTAATAGTTTAATATATTAAATAGGGGGATTATGCAAACATATTTTGTAAAGCTTGGTGGGAGTATAATAACAGATACAACAAAACCATATACTGCAAGGAGGTATATTATAAGGAGGCTACTTAAGGAGATAAAGAGCGCAATGGATAAAAAGAAGTTCAATTTAATAATAGGTCATGGTGGAGGCTCTTTTCCACATATACCTGCTCATAAATATAAAGTCAATGAAGGGCTTGTTTATGATTTTAGTAAAAAGGGTGCTATAATAACACACCTTGTAGCTCAAAAGCTAAATGAAATAATTATTAATGAGGGTATAAAATTAGGTATAAATTTATTTCCTTTTGCTCCATCTAGTTTTCTGTTGTGGAAAGAAGATCAAGCCTTAAATAGTTATACAGACCACATAAAAGAAGCGATGATTAATGGCTTCATACCATTAGTATATGGCGATGTTGTTATTGATAATAAGAAAGGAGTTGCAATAGCATCAACAGAAAATGTATTTGAAAGTTTAAGTAGAAATTTAGATGTTAATAAAATTATACTTGCAACAGATGTGGATGGTATATTTGATAGCGATCCGAAAACCAACGAAGATGCAAAACTTATAAAAGAGGTTAGCTCAAAAAATTTGGATGAGGTAATAAAAGGTGCTGGCGGCTCGCACAAGATAGACGTTACTGGTGGAATGTACTCAAAAGTTTTATTACTACATAAAATAATAGAAAATAAAAAATGTGTAGGTATAATAACAAATGGAAATAGAGAAGGTGCAGTAAGACAAGCTCTACTTAATAATAGAGGTTATTTTACAATTGTTAAACCATAGTTTATTAATAAAACTACTAATTTTAGATTTAATAAAAATTAGTTATTGTTCTGTCAGTTTCTTAAATATTAATATACTTTTATTTGTTTGGATATTTTTGACATAATTTTTAGAAAAATTATAATTTATGAGAGGGTCTTATATTTAGCAGCAAGTTTTATAAGCATAGACATAACAAAAAGTTTATGCAGAAAGCAAGAAACAATCTAAATATAAAAGTAAAAGAGGAGATAAAGAAACGCGGATATAAAGTAGTGATAGTTCCGCACCATGTGGTTGGGGACCATTTAGGGACTTACAATGTGATCTACAATGGAAGACATTTTATGGCTCCGAGCCGAATGGTCCAAAAGAGGCTTAGCGAACATATAGATATGCCTTTGAATCAGATATGGATCTCTACGAAACTGAAGAAACGCGTTGATATTGTACTTTTCCATGAGCTCCAGGAATTGAAGTATAGACGGCGTGGCTACAGTGCAAGAAAAGCCCATAAACTGGCGCGTGAAGATGAAAAGAAATTCAAAAAAGCTATGTATAGTTGAAGAAGCTTACCAAACTGACATCTCCTAGAAATAAATTTATGGACTTTCTGCTATGCATTCTGTAAAATGCAAGCAACGAGTAAGGAATGAAAGGAAAGAAGGCTACGCATCTACATAAAAAATATAGAAAATAATTTAAATATACAAAGCACATTTAAGTGTGGTTGAATGATTGTTATAAATGAACTGAAAGAAGCAGTTAACATAATGTTGCATCCAGGTACTGCAACACAAAAGGAAAGGTCGATACGCGCTGCAATTGCCTTCTACTACAAAGTGTTAGTAGTACCTCTTATATTGTATATAATACTTGCATTGATTATAACAAAAACAGCATTAAGTCCCTTTATACTATCACCACTCTTTACTGTCATATTACTGATAGTGTCTCCTCTTGGATTATTAGCAATGGCAGGCCTATATCATTTATTTGGAAAACTCTTCAAAGTGTTCAACAATCCTTATTCAAATACATTTACTGCGACAGTCTATAGCACAGTTCCATATGTTTTATTAATATGGCTACTTGCATTCACTAACATTGCAAACCTTACGCTACTAGTTGCATTTGACATAATATTTTTCATATTGGTAATATGGGAAATTATTATTATAATAATTGCGTTTGCAAACCAGCAAAAGACAAGCAAGCTTAGGGCCTTTGCTGTGTGGCTAGTAACACAGATAATAGTAGCAGTTATAGTATACCTGCTAGTAGTGATCGTTACGATGCTGTTTGCAGTAGGTAGTTTCAGCAGTAGCGTTTCCATTACCTCAGCATGCATACCTCAAACAGGCTTCGCATGTACTAATCTAGTGTTTTCAGAAGGTGTTCTAAATATAACAATAGGCCAGGTAACCGGCCAACGTTGGACAGCAGCAACTTTTTGCTTTGTGCCTGTTAATGTAACTATGAATTCTAACCTAACATGCCCTACAGGATATGAAACTGGCTCTTATAGCATACCTGGTGGGTTGGCAAATGGCCAAGCCATTCCAATAACATTTGCTTTAAGCGGAGTAAGTACAAAACCAGGAACAATAGTTTCTGGCACAATATGGGCATTATATACAACACCAGGCGCTACATCTCCAATATCAGTACCAATAGCAACAGTAACAGCACAGGAGAAATAAGCCAAGTAGAAGCAGGAGCTACTGCTGCAAAACAAGCAACCTCTTTTTATTTTTTATTGCAAAGTATTGCAACATGGACAAATTGCTAAAGGCGGGCTAGAAAAGATTTTGGGTAAATAATTACCAAACAAACCTTCCTTA
>Ga0080003_1000994_pt1 | contig 16423 bp, 13 predicted proteins | sample JossMetagenome_FD_69206 | JGI IMG/M metagenome (GOLD analysis project Ga0080003, IMG submission 69206) | Hot spring microbial communities from Joseph's Coat, Yellowstone National Park, USA - JC2_E (SPADES assembly) (version 2) | ecosystem: Environmental > Aquatic > Thermal springs > Hot (42-90C)...
CTTGCTTATTTCTCCTCCCTTGTCGCTCACCATGGTGAAGTTAAAAGAATATTTTTCTTTGAACTTTTTTTGCGCGCCCGGCGAATCGGTGCTTACACCCAGCACGACTACCCCGTGGTCTTGGAACCATCTTTGGCTGTCCCTGAAGCTGATCCCTTCCCTCGTACAACCTGGCGTGTTGGCGCGAGGATAAAAATAGATTACGACCGTCTTTCCCCGGAAGTCCGATAGGGAGATCGGTTTGCCATCGCTGTCGATCGACGAGAATTCAGGCGCGGGATCTCCGATCTTTGGCGTTGTCATAACACTGTTATGCGAGAGGCCTTAAATGATTTTCGGGGGGATACGACTCGCTTTCGAAGTTTTATTCATTCGGTTTTGCCTATTCACTTTTGCATTGCTCACTTGGCTGCGGAGGGTGTGGCTCAACGCAAAGTATCTGCGCGATTTCCTGTTGGGCGATGACTACTGATGTAGAAGGCGTGGCTCAACGCAGAGCTTGTCTCCTCTTCGGCTCTGAGGGGGTTCAGTCCCATGAGCTGAACGAAAGCAGTAGACTCGCGGTCTTCTTCGTTTTCCCTAGGAGAAACGACGAGTCGGATTTGAAAGGTTTCGCCGATTATCGTAGTCTTCCCGCCGACATACTTTATAACGACCAGCGCCAAAACCGTATGAAGTACGTGGTCCCGTCCGAACTCCGTTATACGAAGGAACACGAGTGGGCCTCCGTGGTCAGCGGCGATTCTGGAGCTCCGCTGGTTAGGGTGGGCATAACGGATTACGCGCAGTCTAAGCTGGGCGACGTGGTTTACGTGGTGTTACCGGATAAGAGAAGGTACAAAAAAGGGGAAGTGCTCGCCGAGCTCGAGGCCTACAAGGGGGTCTCTGAGGTTTACGCGCCCCTATCGGGGGAGGTTGTTGAGGTCAATTCCGGGCTTCTTACCGATCCCGGGCTTGTAAACCAAGACCCGTACGGAAAGGGCTGGATAGCCGTGATTAGGCCCGCCGACCTCGAGGGGGAGTTACCCTCCCTTTTGGATGCTCAAGCGTATGGGGTGTTGATAGGTGAGCCCAAACGAGGGGAGGCGCATATCGAACCCTTACATCCCCCTTTCCGATGGCGAAGTCCGCGAGATGATGGCCCGGATAGGGGTAACTTCCTTGGAGGAGCTCTTCTCCGACGTCCCCGTGCCCCCTCATAACCCTGAGCTGCCGGCTCAGATTGATGAAGAATCCCTGGAAAAAGAGGTAAATCAGTACCTGGGCGATTTCAGGCTTGGAATTTTTCGTCCCAGGTACGTGCCGGCCGTGGTCGACGAGGTCGCCGCCCGGAACGAGTTTTACACCGCCTACACCTCTTATCAGAGCGAGCTCAGCCAAGGTATGCTGCAGGCGCTATTCGAATTTCAATCCCTTGTGGCCGAGTTGACGGGAATGGGGGTGGTTTCCTCCTCGCTTTACGACGGCGGGGCAGCTTTGGGAGAGGCAGCCCTGCTGGCCAGGAGGGTAACGGGGAAGGACCGGGTGTTCGTGGCCTCGTCAGCCGATCCCCAGAGGAAAGCGATCCTCAAGACTTACGTCTCGGGCTTAGGCGTCAGGGTGTTTGAGCTCCCCTTCGACGAGGAAGGGCAGGTTGACGCCTCCGCTTTCGAAGCCATTCGCGAACCCGCAATGGTCTACGTCGAGTCTCCCAATCACTTCGGTGTTCTCGAGGAGCGGCTTGACGAGTTTTCCTCCCTCGTTCACTCAAGGGGAGGCCTCTTCGCCCTCGGCGTAGACCTCGTATCCCTCTCGGTCTTGCGTCCACCCTCGGACTTCGACGCAGACCTGGTCATCGCCGAAGGCGTGGGAGGGCATCCCTACGGTTCTTCCCTGTTGGGCGTATTGGCTGCCAAGTCGACCCTCACCAGGCAGATGCCGGGTAAGCTCGTGGGGGCGACGCTGGACTCGGAGGGCAGGCTGGCCTACGCGTTGACCCTTTTGACCCGCGAGCAAAGCATAAGGAGGGAAAGGGCGACGAGCAACGTCACCACCGACGCCGCCCTGAGCGCGGTTCGCGCAGCGGCCTACATATCTCTTTTGGGCCAAAGCGGCCTGGCCAAGCTAGCCGAGGAGGAGGTCAGGAGCGCCCACGCCCTTAGCTCGGCCCTTTCATCGGCGGGTTTCCATTCCCCCTCCTTTGGCGGGCCTTTTTGGGGGAGTTTTGCCGTTGTGGTCCCCAACGCCTCGCGGCGCCACAGGCCCGGCCTCGGCCTCCCCCTTTGGGAGGACTACCCCCTGGAGGACCAGTTGCTCTTGAAGGGCGTGCCCGAGAAGGACGTGGACGGCGTTGTAGGCGAGTTGCTGGAAATGGCTGGTGAAAGGCTTTGAAGTACAGGCAGGCCAAATGGGAAAACGAAACGGGGGAGGGATCGTCCACCGAGACCGAGAATTCGGGCGCCGCTGTCCGCGGTCAGAACGAGCCGTTGGTGTTTCAGCTGGGACATTACGACTTTTACTTACCCGACGAGTTACCCGGCGTGCCCAAATCGCTGTTGAGGTCTTCCCCTCCCAAGTTGCCCAAGGTCCCCGAGGTGAGGCTCACCCGTCACTACGTCCACCTATCGCAGATGAACTACGGGGTTGATTCGGGCATAACCCCCTTGGGCTCTTGTACCATGAAGTATACGCCGAAGGTATTGGAAAGGGTGGCAAGGGATAGGAGGATAGCCGACCTAACGGTTGAAATCCCTCCTCCTCAGGGCCTTCTGAAGATGCTTTGGGAGCTGCAGGGGTACATCGAGGAAATAACGGGGATGGACGCCGTCACGCTTTGGCCCAAAGCGGGCTCGCAGGGGGAGCTGACGGCCCTGCTCATGGTGAGAAAATACTTTCAAGAGAGGGGCGAGATAGGGGACGGAAGCGAAGGGCAAGGGAGGGTTAGGAAAAGGGTGATGATCCCCCTTACGGCCCACGGTTCTAACTTCGCGAGCGCGGCCATGGCCGGCTTCGAGGTCACGCGTCTCCCGGTGAGGGACGGGTTGCTGGACTTCGAGGCCGCGTCCAAGGACGTCGACGATACGGTTGCGGCTGTCATGCTGACTTTGCCCAATACGTACGGCCTATTCGAGCCCTCTGCCCTCGACCTGGTCAAGGCCGTGCACTCGGTGGGAGGTTTGGCCTATTACGACGGGGCAAACATGAACGCGTTCTTGGGCCTCTATAGGCCGGGCGATATGGGATTCGATCTGGTTCAGCTGAACCTGCACAAAACCTTCGCATCCCCTCATGGCGGTGGGGGCCCTGGGGCCGGACCCGTAGCGGTGAAGTCTTCCCTGGCGGATTACCTTCCCGTCCCGAGGTTGGTCAAAGTCAGCCCTGACGGCGGACCGAGGACGGGAGATGGTCATGCGGGGATGGCCGGCGAGGAGTTCGAGCTAAGGGAAGACTTTCCTAGGTCCATTGGCAGGATATCGGAGGGTTTAGGTAACCTTCAGGCGCTGATTAGGGCTTACTGCTACGTGAGGTTGCTGGGAGGAAGCGGTCTCGCGGACGTGGCGCGCTACAGCGTTCTCAACGCCAACTACGTCGCGGCGCTGGTCAAGGGTGCATACGCGATACCCTCCCCGCAGTTGCCCAGGAAGCACGAGTTCGCCTTCGCGCCGAGGGGTAAGTCCGCGGTTGACGTGGCGAAGTTCCTGCTGAATTGGGGATACGCGCCGTCTGTTCACTTCCCGCCTGAACTGGAGGAATCCCTCATGTTCGAGCCCACGGAGACCGAGGGCAAAAAAGAGCTGGACGATTACGCGAGGGCTCTACTTGAAGCCGCTGCCGCGGAGGAGGAAAAGCTGGCGGCCGAACCGAGGAACGCGTCGGTCAAGAGGGTGGACGAAGTCAGGGCTGCTAGAAAACCCCTGCTGACTTACAGGGATCTCCTCGACAGCGAGCTGAGAGGTGCTGTGGCGGCACGCAACTCCGATACCGCGCCATGACGAGGTTGCCGATGTTTTAATCTATTCTATTTTATCTATCTATTATGTGTGATCCTATCCTATCCTAACGCATCCCATAACGCCCGCTTGCTCATTCGCCCGGCGAACCAGCGTGATGAGATGAACGACAAGCCTCGCCCTTCAGGGCGGGAGTATGTCAGGGTCGATTGGGGAAGCCACCTCGCATTACTCTCAGGACGATGGCGGCCGTAAAAAAGAAAAGAAAACGAAAGAAAAGAAAGAGGGAAACTAAGAGCATCGGGAAGCAAGCGCGTCACGATTGGTTGCAGATGAGAAGCGAGGAGAGCGCAATTGTGTAGATATGGGCTTTGCGTAAATGAGCAGGGACAAGAAAAGGACAACTGTTGCCAGCGTGGATGCCAAGCAGAACCAAGTCGAACCGAAGCGCGGCGGTAACGTGAGCATATTTCGGGGCGCGTCGATTCGAACCCACTACTCAAGGCGTCCTTGTTTTCTCCTAGTATCGGAGCCGTATACCGGCCCCGGCTTGGGCGTTGTTGGGGAGATAGCCTGCTAGGGCCGAAGCCAGCTGCTGTGCCGTGATCGAATGTATGAGCACTTGGCCCGGTCCCTCGACTTCCACAAAGAAGAAGCCTTCGCCGGCGAAAAGCATCGACTTCAACCCTCCTACCCGAGTAACGGAATAGCTCATACTGGCATCTAGGGCGAGCAGGTGGGCTGCCTCTACCTGGATCTTCTCGCCAGCCTTCAGGTCTACCCGCTGCAATGCGCCGTAAGCGTGCAGGAAAAGTTTACCGTTACCGCTGAACTTGGCCAAAAATAGGCCTTCTCCTCCCAGTAGGCCAGGAGCCAGCCTGGCCATTGTGGCGTCGTATTTCACACCTTCCTCGGCCACCAGGAACGAGTGGGATTCGGCCAACACGCCAGTCCCCGCGAGGTCAAGCTCCACGATCTTTCCCGGGAAAACGCCGGCAAAAGAAACCTGGCCTGGGCCATTAATTTGTGTCACGAAGAAGCTGCCTCCCGTGACCTCCCTCTTTAGCGCCCCGAGCAGTCCTCCCATCATAACCGTTTGCATGCCTACGGTCGAGGACTTGCTGAGAAGGTGGCCAGCGTCTCCGTAAACTGCTTCCCCTGGGCCTAAGGACACCGTCACGTACTGGAGATCTGCTCCCTCAACTTGGAAAGTCGGCATGAGGGCTGAACGCTCCGGCTTAAATGCATTGCTCCTAACGCGCTGACGTAAAGACGACGGGCCTCGCCCCTCGGGGCGGGAAGGGGGAGGAGGTCAGATGGTTAACGAAACCCCCTCTGCCTGCGATCTTTTCGGCGCAAAAACTCTTGAGGCGTTCATCACCTCTCCACGCGTCGGGCTTCAACCCTTTTGTGGGGATCGGTTCTCTTCTTCGGCCTGAGGATGAGAATTCATGAAGTCCACTACCTCTTGGGGGTCTCTCGGCCCGTCCATTGGGCTCACGGCGGTAACCGATATGGCAGCAGCGGCCGAAGCAAAGCGCCCCGCCCAACCTTGGTCCTTCCCCGACTCCACCGCCGCCAAGAAGGAGCCCGCGAACCAGTCTCCCGCTCCCGTCGGGTCGACCACCTCAACCCGATAGGCGGGTACCCTTAGCTCTTCCCCGCGTTCGAACACGGTCGCGCCGCGCCTTCCCCTCTTCAGCACAACCGTTGCCCCCGCCTCGCGCGACATCGATTTAAGCGATCCCTCGTCCAGCTTTCCGAAGAGGTTTGCCGCGTCTTCCTCGCTGATGAACAAGAAATCAGCCCTTTGGCAGTAACGCCTGATTTCCGAGATCGTGCGCTCGTCCATCACCTCTGGTCTCACGTTGGGGTCAAAGGACAGAGCAACGCCTTTTTTCGCTGCCTCCCCGATGGCTTTTCTCACCGCTGCGGCCATGCTCCACCCCATGGCCAGCGACGATCCGGACACGTGAAGCACCGAGGCGTCGGTCAGGTCCACGTCTTCTGGCTTCAGAAGCGCGGTGGCGGAATCCCTCGCGTGAAAGAGGAAAGTCCTGGTATCCCCGGAGTAGGAGACGAAGGACATCCCCGTTGTCCTCTTTTTCGTGTACCTCAGGGAAGAGACGTCAACTCCGTCGGAGCGCAACCTTTCGCTGAACGCCTTGCCGAACTCGTCCTCGCCCACCACCGCAGACAGCCTTGACCGACCACCCATGCGGCTCACCGCGGACACGGTTATGGCGGGGGCCCCGCTGGGGAAGGGGCCGTAAAACTCCCCCACGGTTGCGAGGTTGCCGCCCCCTTTCTTCACGAACTCCACGAAGGCTTCACCAAGGGAGTAAACCGTCATGGAACGGTGAGGTGAATAGGACAAAAGTTTTCCGCTCGCGTTCAGCGGAGGCTCGCGCTGCCCCAGATGAATGGGCGCTTTGGGGGAAACAATTTTATTGAGGGGGAGGGTTCCTTATTTTTGGGGTCGGTACTTTTTCGTGAGCACTTTAGATCGAGTGAGTACTTAACTTTGGATGAATTTCGGAGGCCTGGCAATGCTGCCGTTAAGGTAACGCGAAATCTTTAAATAGCCGTTGTCTTTTAGCTAAATTGCCGCCTCCGCAGGTTTCGGAAGTGCAAGCTGCAGAAAAAGATAAACAACTCAAGCGCGCCCTTGGGACTTGGGACATTTCTTTTTTGGTGGTGGGCGCCATGATCGGTAGCGGGTGGCTGTTCGCCTCGTTGGGTGCGGCTAGCTCAGCCGGACCGGCCGCCATCCTGTCCTGGGTTTTGGCTGGCTTCTTGATGCTCTTCGTGGCCTTGGCGTATACGGAGCTGGGGGGCATGCTCCCGAAGTCAGGGGGCATCGTGAGGTACCCGCAGTACGCCTACGGTGGGGTAGCCTCGTACGTTTTCTCTTGGGCCTACCTTTTGAGCGCCGTAAGCGTCGCCCCGTCGGAGGCCATAGCAGCTGTCACATACATGTCTTCGTACGTGAGCGGGCTTTTCACGAGTTCAGGCGTGCTCTCAACGGAGGGCATTACCGTGGCGGTGTTGTTCCTTTTGGTCTTCTTCGCCGTGAACTGGTTTGGCGTTCGGGTGCTGAGCTCGGTCAACACCGCGGTTGGGGTGTGGAAGGTCGCCATCCCAGCCGCCACCGTAGTTTTGCTGATGGCCCTGAGCTTTCACGTCTCGAACCTGGCCGGTCTAAGGGGAGGTTTCGTGCCGTACGGGTGGTCAGCCGTTTTGGCAGCCATCCCCGCCACGGGCATAGCTTACTCCTACCTGGGTTTCAGGCAGGGAATCGACTTCTCCGGCGAGGCCAAAAAACCCGGAGACGTGGTCAAGGGCACGATCCTGGGATTCCTCTTGGTGGTGTTGATCTACGTCTTGCTGCAGGTCTCCTTCATAGCGGGCTTGAATTGGTCGGCCATTTCCGTGCAGCCCGGCGACTGGCAGGCGGCTTACGCGCCGCTGTACTCAGGTCCCTTCTACCTGCTGATGGTGAAGAGCGGCTCGATGATCCTCGCCGGCTTCGCGGTGATCCTTCTCATCGATGCCGTGATTTCGCCGGCCGGCACTGGCTGGATTTACATAGGTACCACGGCTCGCACCCTCTATGGGATGGCCGCCAGCGGAAGCCTTCCGGCCAAGTTCATGGAGCTCAACTCGAGCAAGGTCCCGCTTTGGGGTACCATTGCGGCCTTCGTGGTGGGTTTTCTTTTCCTGCTGCCTTTCCCCACTTGGTACGCCATTTCCACCTTCGTAACCCTCACCACTGTCTTGACCTACGCCGCAGGGGGCCCAGCGCTCATCACTTTGAGGAAGACGGCCGCGGACCTCCGGCGCCCGGTCAAGCTGCCGGCGCCGCTCCTGATGGGGGCTTTGGCCATGGTCTCCGCTTTTTTAATAGTATATTGGTCCACCTTCTACGTGTTCTGGTTCGTCTTCGTGCTGGTCATGGGGGGCATGGCGTTGTTCTTTGCCTACTCCGCGCCCAAGAACTACGGTAGCACCAGAAAGGTCGGCTACGCCACCGGTGCCGCTTACTTGGCCATCCTGCTCATCTCTACCTACTACCTGATATATCAGCCCATAATAGTCCCCACCGGTTGGCCTTCGACTACGCCGTCCGCGATCTCGCTGACCCCTGCTAGGATCTACGACTTCGTGTACTACGTGGGCGTCGAAGCGATATCGCTCTTGGTGTCGATAAGGGTGGTTTCGTCCACGGGTGATGAAAGGGGAAAGAAGCACGCCAAGGCCGGGCTTTGGATATTCGCCCTGATTTTCGCCGGTTACGTCCTCTCCTTCGTGGGTTCGTACGGCGTGTTTTCGACCCCCTTGTTGCCGTTCCCTTGGGATACCGTGACCGCGGTGGCCGTTGCGCTGGTCCTCTACGGATACGCGGTCAGGAGCGGTATAGCCACCGAGGAGCTCGCCGTTGCCTTGGGCGAGTTGAGGGGCCCTTCGGGGGAAGTGGGGGCCGGCCAGCTCCCAAAGCGACGCCGAGAGGTCCAAAACTTTTCCCAATTCACTAGCTTAACAGTTATTTTAACTTAGCTAAAAATTCATGAAAAGCCCTAAATATTAAAGCGAGTCGATTTTTGTGGATACCTTCGAGGGCTTCATGAAAAGGATCATAAAAGCCATAGAGGGTATGCCGGTCTTCAGCGTCGAAGGCCTAGCCAGCGCGCTGGGTATCGGCGAGGAAGAGGCCAACGTTTACTTGAGGCAATACGTCCTTGAAAGGGGATTGGTCCCCCGTCCGTCCATAAACTTCAATAGGCTTGGGTTCGCTGAGATCAGGGTCTTCATGAGTTTTTCTTGCGAGTACTGGAAAGCCGTTCCCTCGATTCTCGACTCCCTCTGCGAAAGCGGTTTTTTGGTCTCATATTACAGAGTAATGCACGCCTGCAACTACGTGACGAGGCACGCGGTGCCCTTACCCTTCATGCGCAGCTACACGAGGTTCATCGAAGACATGCTCTCCTTCGGTTGGTTGCGCTCTTACGAAGTGAAGTCGATAAACAAGACGTACAGGTTCAGTCCGGACCCCTCGGTCTTTGACTACAATAGGGGGGAATGGAGCTTGGGCCAGAACAGAATCCCGTCCGCCAGGCAGATGGTGGATTACCCCGTTGACCCGGTCCCTTACGACGAGCTAGACCTGAGGATAATCTCGGCGTTGAAGAGGTATCCGCTGATGGACGAGAAAGCCCTATCTAGTTCCTTGGGCGTATCCGCGGAGGAGGTTCACGCACACCTCGAGGAGCACATCGAAGGGCGCCACCTACTCAAGGGATACTACTTGGATTTCAGCGAGGGGTTTCAGGGAGGGGATACCGCCGTGCTGGGAAGCTTCTTTGCCATAGGCGAGGATGACGGGGAAGGGCTGCTCGCGCGGGTGCTCGCCTACCCTTACCTCGCGTTTCTCGGCGTGAGCGGCGCCTGGATTGAAGCCCTTCAGCTCGTACCCGTGTACAGGTTGTTCCGCGCCCTGAGGGCTGCCGAAGACACGGTTCGCGAGAGCGGCGCCCGCGATTTCATGACGTATCTGTCACCTTTGTACGATTTGAACACGTTAGCCAGAAGGAGCTCCAGGTCATTCCTGGAACGCAATTACATAGACGGTAAATGGGCGTTTTACGGAGACTTGCTGTTGGAAGAGATAAGGACCAGGGTGAAGGACTCCTTAGCGGGGGGAGGGGGGGAGGGAGGAAGGGGACTCAGGGGTCCAAAGGGTTCTGGGACAGGTGGTTGGATTAGGGCCTTCGGGCCTTCCGCGTGGGATGAATTTCGACTCCTTGTTTGGTCAGGTGCGAAGGGAAGAGGGTAAATCTCCCTTTCGAGTGGGCAGGAGATCAGCCCGTCCCTTTCAGTTGAGGGAAAGGCAGAGCTTTCCTCTATTCCTTCAGACTAGACGAACGACAAGCCTCGCACTTTTGGGCGGGGAGGAGGTCAGAATTCCAGATTTGGCTCGTCCTAGAGGCTTAAAAGGGGGCGTCATTGGCAATGGGAAATGATGAGGACTTCCCCTCCCTATTACATGGGTATTGACGTGGGGACAACGGGGGTGAAGGTCTTACTGGTCACGTCACAAGGTGAAGTGGTGGCGAGCCGGACTGAGGAATACCCCCTTTATACTCCTCGCCCGGGCTGGACTGAACAAGAACCCGAGGATTGGTGGCAAGCCGTGAAGCGGGCGGCTTCTTACTTTTCATCAATCGGTCTTTCTCTCTCGGATGTGGAAGGCATAGGTCTCACGGGTCAGATGCATGGGCTGGTGATGCTGGGGACTAGCGGAGAGGTGGTGAGGAAGGCCATACTCTGGAACGACCAGCGCACGGCCTCGCAGGCCTCGAGAATAGGCGAGTTAATCGGGCTGAGAAAGGTGATAGAGGTAACCGGCAGCCTTCCCCACACCGGCTTCACGGCGCCAAAGATCCTCTGGGTGAGGGATAACGAGCCTTCCAACTTTTCTAGGATGAAGAAGTTCTTGTTGCCCAAGGACTACATAGGCTACAAGCTCACGGGTGACGCCATAACCGACGTTAACGACGCCTCTGGGACTTCCCTTTTTGACGTGAAGAAGAGGGAGTGGTCACAAGAGATCGTGGGCGTGCTTGGGCTTGACCCGGATATCCTGCCCACCGCTTTGGAGTCCCCTTCGGTCAGGGGAGAATTGAGCGAGCGCGCCGCGATGGAGCTCGGGATGAAGAAGGGTATACCCGTGGCCGCGGGGGCGGGAGACCAAGGGGCCGCTGGCGTGGGTGCGGGCGCCGTCGGCGAAGGCGTTGCGTCAGTTAACATGGGGACTTCCGGCGTGGTTTTCTCCGGTTCAGATGAGTACAGGTACGATCCCCAAGGGAGGTTGCACTCCTTCTGTCACGCCGTCCCCGGCAAGTGGAGCGTTATGGGCGTGATGCTCGCCGCGGGTGGGAGCCTCAGGTGGTTCAGGGACGCACTTGGTGATCCTGAGAGGTCTGTGTCCGCGCTGACGGGTCAGGACCCTTACGACCTGCTAACGGCTGAGGCCGGGAGGGTTCCCGCGGGTTCGGAGGGATTGATATTCCTTCCGTATTTGTCGGGGGAGAGGACGCCGCACGGCGATCCGTATGCGAGGGGGACGTTTTTCGGGCTCTCGTTGAGACACGGCAAGCCCCACATGGTGCGCTCGGTCCTCGAGGGCGTGGCCTTCGGATTGAGGGACTCCGTTGGCATAATGGCGGAAATGGGGATCAACCTCGAGGAGTTCAGGGTGATGGGGGGCGGGTCGAAGAGCGCCCTTTGGAGGGGGATACTGGCTGATGTTTTCGGTCACCCGGTTTACACCATGAAGGTCGATGAGGGCTCTTCGTACGGAGCGGCGTTGCTTGGGCTGGTAGCCGCGGGCGCGTACGCCGACGTCAGCAACGCGGTGAAAGCGGCAGTTAAGACGGGCGAAGCCAGCGCGCCCAATCCAGATTCCTCTCGCGTTTACGATGAGCTATATCCGCTCTATAGGTCGCTTTACCCCGCTCTAAAGGAGGCGTTCAGGGAGCTTGAGGAAGTGCGCTCGAAGCTGCAAGGCCCTCGATCCCCATGCGTGAGCAGGCGGATCTAGGCGGGGCGTCATAACTCAAACGTTGATGGCATAACGCGTTGAAATATGAGTCAATGGCGGATGGAATTCAATGAAGCGGAATTGGAGGAGAGGGCCAGAGACCCTGTGGGTTCGAATATCGGATAGCCCCTATTTTTAGGCGCTTGATCCTGATGGGTTTTTCGTTTTTCGTCCAAGTTTTTACGTCCAACGCTTTTTGTGAGATGGGTTCGTGATCGTCCTCGGGGGTTGCTCTGCGTGATGTCGCTGGGGCGCCCGGCCCCTTTTGACCTGGTTCTGTTTGGCCCGCCCCGCGGACCAAAACTCGGGTTGCTCATATGCATGTGGGTCTCCGCGTCCCCAGTTGACGCCCAATCACCTAAAGTCTTAAGTAGAATTGGGTAAGTCATCCAAATGCGCGTCAATAAATCCAGGTTTGTCGCTTACGTCAGCCTGTTTGCTGCAGCGGACGTAGTAATGGGGGCTTTGCCGGCCTTGCCGATGATAAGTTGGGCGGCGTTCATGAAGCCTTTCGAGGGCATTGCGTTGGGATCCGTGGGTGGGCCTATAGCCGCGCTCATAGGTGGAGTGATAGGTATGCTTCTGTTTCCGGCGGCGGCCGGCCTAGGTCTGTATACCTTCAGCACCGGCGTGGTGGGGGCCTTCGTAGCCGGTCTTCTCGTCGACGGGAGACCGAAGTTGGCGTTCGCGGTTATGGTCATCCCGTTAGCTGCTTTTTTGGCAAACCCCATCGGGTTGAAAGTAGCCGTTCCAGCGCTCTACGACCAGGTAGTGGCCTTAGCTTTGTTATACCCGGCTTACCGGGTGATGGTTAAAGCCATGAAGGAACAAAAGTATTTACCCCTTGCCCTATTTTTGATCGCCTTCGTCGGTACCGAGGCCGACAATCTGACGGGGAACGCCGTTTTCCTGGACCTGCACCTTTACTCGACGCTTTACGGTTTGCCTGCATCTTCCCTTTACGGTCTTTACCTGGCGGGAGCCTTTATCTACCCCATAGGGAGGGTGCTCGTGGCCGTGGCCAATGCCCTGATCGGCGCGCCGGCCCTGTTGGCCTTCAAGAAGGCAAAACTGTTGGATTGGCCCCTCACGTAGGGATAATGAAAACAAGCGTGGTGATATATTTCTATCTTTATCTTATTCCACTGTATAAACATAAAACAAAATACTTAGAGCAAATCCGAAGGCTCTGGCGTACTACTTGGTAAGTGCAGGTCAGAAAGTACGTCAGAAAATCCGAGCATTTTAGGTAAAGGGAGGGGGCTCAGGGAGCTAGCTAGCTCGCGGGTGCTGCGAGGTTTATGCTTCACTCTACTTATTCGCTGAGGTTGGGAGCTTTGCGTTAGGATTTTGGCCTCTTATTGTGTCATCTCGCTTGGGCGGTCTAAGCAAAGTGCTGGAAGTAAAAAGCGAGACGACGAAGCCGAAGCACAAACCAGTGACTCTTTAATTTGACTTCGTCGGGGCTTTAGGGACGGAACCCCTTTCTGCAAGTAGAAGAAAGGCCCTCTTGCTCCCTATAAATGGTTTGGGTCGTGATCTATGCTTTGTCCGCGACGAGGATAGCCCGACTTTTCCCTAGGAGGGAGAGGGGACGCCTGGGGATGGCCGCGCTTTCCCGTCTGTTCCGCGTGATACTTCTCATATCGCCCACCCGAGGTAAGCGCGTCAATGAAGCGGCAAGCCTTACCCGCGAGGATCACGCATTTTAATCTCCGCCAGGGTGCCAACCTTGGCGGCCCGCTGGGATTTGAATTTCCACAACACTTATCTTATGGTTAGCGTAACTCACACTAGCTATGTACGACGTAGCGCTCATTCACCCTCCCCGTGTTCCCCGGTTCTCGCCTCAAGGAAACCAGTTTCCCATAATGCCTGTTGGGCTGATGAGCATAGCTGGCGAGCTGAGGAGGGCTGGGTTTTCCGTCAAGATATTCAACCTAGCCATGCAGGCAGCCGTGGATCCGGGATTTAACCTGCGTTCGGCTGTAAAGAGGATAGACGCCAAGGTGTACGGGATTGACTTTCATTGGTTTGTCCACGCCCACGGCTACGTCGCGGTTGCCGACGTCGTGAAGTCGGTGAGGCCGGATTCGAAGGTGGTGGTGGGTGGCATGAGTGCAAGCTGGTTTGCCAGGGATGTGATCAGCGAGAAGTCCGTCGACGTCGTAGTTCTCGGTGAGGGCGAGCAGGCTATGAGGGAAACGGTCGAGGCACTGGAAAGCGGAAAAGGCCTGGGCGATGTAAGGGGTATAGCGTACAAAGGAGGTGAGGGAGGAAGCCCGCGGTTCACCGCCCCTAGGGCGCCCGTACCCTTTGAAGTCTTTTCCAATTACGACTTTACCTCAATTCAGTTGATAGATGATCACCAGGCCTACGTAACCATGGGTGCAAAGCCGGCTAATTTTTGGCTTCCGGTAGCTAGGGCTTGTCCCTTTAATTGCGCTTACTGTGGTGGTTCTAGAGAGGGTTACGCCGCGGCCATGGGCAGGGGGGCTACGGTCTTCAGGGACGCGGAGGCGGTGGTTCAGGACGTGGAAAAGCTGAAGGAGCAAGGCATAAAAGTGGTGAGCTTCACTCACGACCCTGAAATCGGAGGAAAGCGGTATTGGGATCCGTTGTTCAAGTCTCTCTCATCTAGGGTGCCCGACGTGGGGATATACATAGAGGCGTTTCGTGCACCGTCGAGGGATTTCATGCTTGCCCTAAAGGGCCTCGCGGGCAGTAGCCTGGCGGTTTCCCCGGAGAGCGCCTCGGAGGAGGTTAGGAGGTTCGTGGGGCGGGAGATGTCCGATCAGCAGCTCTTCGCGTCGCTTTCCTCGGCAAAGGAACTATCCATTCCAATACTCGTTTATTTTTTGGTCGGCCTACCCCGTGAGACTTGGGATACCTTTGCCCTTTTTGATCCGATGGTCAAAAGGATAATAAACGGAAAGCTTGGTTTCGTGGTGCCACCCATCCCTTACACGGTTGACCCGAACTCACCCATGGCTATGCGCCCTGAGGATTACGGCGTGAAGTTGTTGGTTAAAAGTTACCAGGATTACAGGAGGATGGCCGCGTCCAACGAGGAAAAAGATTGGATAGCTCACGAGACAAAGTGGCTTTCCAGGGACGATATATATGGCATGCTGAATAAGGCCAGGGAAACCGTCATGCGGTATTACGGGAATCCTCGCTTGGTGACTTTTGGTTAACGAAGGCGAATTCAGGTCTCTCCTTCTCCTCATTGGTCGTGCCCTTGATGCGATGTGCGTTTTTTTGCGTGCCCACTTGTGCAAGCTAACCGTTGCAAGCGTCTAAACCCGCCGGGAGTTTTGGTGCACCTCCGCGGCTCATTGCCCTCGCGCATGAGGGGACCTAGAAGGCTCAAATTTCTTACCCATCTCATGGCCTTTCATTTCATTCTCTCCTTTAGGCTTGCTCTATTTGATGTCGTGCTTTCACTAAAGATTTCCTAGGGCTTTTGAAGGCCTTTTGAGAGGCGGCTTAGGCGCGTCATAGGCTTAAATTCGACTGCTAGATTTCTATCGTGCAGGCAGAGTTAGGGGATCTACTCGATAAGTTTTCCTCTCATATGAGGGAAATCGAGGTTGCGTTGCAAAAGCTCAGGGAGTTGGAGTCCTTGAGCAGGAGCGGATCCGTGGAGCCGGGGGCCGCTAAGAGGCTGCGCGACGACTACACTAACCAGATGCTTTCTGCCACAGAAAAATTCTTCGAGGTGGAGGAAGCACTTGAAGATCTCAGGGCACGCCTGAAGGTGGAGATACAGCAGGGAAAGAGAAGCGGGTCTGATACTTCCAAGTTGGAGGAAAGCGTCAACAAAATAGAGGATGCTTATATGTCCATAGATCCTGCCGTGTGGGTAGAGATAGCCGTCTCAAGTCTCGCGGTTTTTTCAGAGGCGGCTAAGAAGGGTGAGCTGAGCGATGACAGGTTCAAAAAGATGCGGGAGACCTATAAGAAGTTCCTAGACTCGATGACCGAAAAGTGGGAATACCAGAAGAGCGGCCTTCAGGATGCCATAGCGAAGATGCAAGCTGAGGGGTCGAAGAGGGAGGGCGTGCTAAAGGAACTCCTGGTTAGGTATAAGGTGGGAGAATACGACGAGCGCGAATACCAGGAAAAGGTATCTCCGATCAAGTCAGAGTACGATGCGTTGAAGGAGAAGATCGACAAGATCTCGAAGTACGTGGAAGCGATCGACTCGGCTGTGTTCAACTGTTATTATATTTACTCTCACCCCGAGCAGAAAAGGGATACGGGGCTAGAGTTCTTGGTGGCGGCGCTGGATATCCCGAAGATAGGGGACATTATGGATTTAGTATCGCCGAACCAGAACAGCGACGAGATGTATGAGAAGTTATACAACTACTACACTCTGAACATAGGGCCCAGCAGGGCGAAGGCGAGGCTAGAGTCTGAAATAGGGAAGTTCACGTCCCAAGGTATGAGCAGGGCGGAGGCTATAAGGGCCGTTTACAAGGCCGTTATGGGCGAACGAGGTAAAAGCAGATGATGGGGAACGAGATGGGGAATGAGGGAAAGGAAAAGAAGCGGGGGTTGGTAAGCTGGAGGAAAGTTAGAGTGGTAGTATTATCGAGGAGGTATTTGAATGTGGCCGGCGCTCTTGCTGTCATCATCCTGATTTCGCTAGCCTTGGCCGGTTTGGGTGGCGCCGTGGCCAGCGCGGCAGGGGCTGGGAAGAACGGCCCTTCGTCGCCAGCTGCGGTGACCTTGGAGGTTACGAATCCCTACCGTTTCTCGGTCACGGATTTCCCGTGCACCGCAAAGGTCTACTTCTCAGAGGGTCAGGTTTTCGAGCGGACCCTATCCGTTATCAATTCCGAGGGGGAGCCAGTTCCGTTTCAGTTGCTAGGATACTTGACTTATC
>Ga0080003_1000995_pt1 | contig 16418 bp, 13 predicted proteins | sample JossMetagenome_FD_69206 | JGI IMG/M metagenome (GOLD analysis project Ga0080003, IMG submission 69206) | Hot spring microbial communities from Joseph's Coat, Yellowstone National Park, USA - JC2_E (SPADES assembly) (version 2) | ecosystem: Environmental > Aquatic > Thermal springs > Hot (42-90C)...
CAATGAAAACCCTTGAGCAAGAAAGAAGCAATTACGCTTTTGAGTGCATATCTGAAATAAAAGGTAAAGACTTTGAAAAAGATGCAAGTTCTTTGATAGCGAAACTTGGTACACTTATTTTGACTAATGGGCTTGGAAACACGCTGGCTTTCTTGTTTTCAAAAGCTAATTCAAAAGCTAATCAAAACCATCATCTTGAGACAAAACCTAAAAACCATCATCTTGAGATAATAGTTATTATGTCGAATTGGTTGTATAAACTTGAGGGGCAAAACAAAGAAGTAAACAGCAGCAACGTAAAAGAAAAAATCGATCAAATAATGGGGGATTTTGTCCTTAATGTAGATGTGGAAAAATATATGTATTATACGGATGAAGCCTTGAGGCTTATAAACTGGTTAAGAAGGTTTTCAGATGCGATGTTAGAATCTGGAGGGGAAAATAATGACTAACGGAAAGTATGGCAAACACAATAAGCATGGCAAAGATAATTACCAAAGACACAAAGATAATCGCCAAGAACAAAATCAAGATGCTATATTGGTAGTTCCAAAAGGGCGCGAGATCAAACCTTCACTTAAAGAAGTATCAAACCCAAAGTTGCTTTTGGAAAAATACATTCCATTTTATAAACCTGGAGCCGATAACGATAAAACGCTTGAAATAAACAAGGCCAAAACCAATGTTTACGAGCTTTTAAAAGAAAAAAATTTTCAAGACGTAGATTTTTATATAACAAAGTTAAACCGTAGGCAAAAAGAAGTATCGGATATTAATTTTACGCTTGCTACAAAATCAAGGCTTATAGTGGGGCTTGGAAGTGGGTCTGTCTTGGAGGTTTCTATAAAGCTTCATTTTATATACGGCTTTCCATACATTCCATCGAGTGCAATAAAAGGTGTATTGAGGGCTTATAAGATCTTAGAAAAAGTAGAGTTTGACTTAGAAAAGTATGGGGATTTTGAAAAAAAGATTGAAAAAGGAGAACAAATTGAAGGAGAACACAAGGCCTTTGTAGAGATCTTTGGAAACCAGAAAAAAAGAGTAAGTCTAATAGTGCTTGATGCCTTGCCGGATAAGTTTCCAGCATTAGAAGAAGACATAATGAACCCGCATTATGCAGCTTACTACAGCAACCAAGCTCCTCCAACAGACAATCAATATCCAACCCCTATAAAGTTTCTCACGGTGCCGAAAGGTACTAAGTTTAATTTTTATTTTAAAAACCATAAAACCTATGAAAATATATTTAAATCGTCTTTAAAAGACGATCTTATAAAAGCTTTTGAATTTATTGGTATCGGTTCAAAAACTGGATTGGGCTATGGAGTTATCGGCGATTAAGAAGCATGAAATATTCTATTAAGCTTTTTCTTCTTGTGTTTCTTGCATTTTTTAGCTATGCTCTTGCAGTGTTTTTCCCTAAATATCCATTCATTGCCCCGATCTTTTCATTAGCGATACTAATTTTTTATCGTCAATTCTTTTATCAGAAAACTGGGAAAGAGTTTTCCGGCGTATTGAGATATCTACTGGCTGGAGAAGCCGGAGGACTTATAGGTCTTATAGGATTTTTATCAGAATTAGTATTGTCAAACTTACTTGCACAGTATATAGGAAATATAATAGCTAACGCCGATATGATTAAGAATATATCCTTAGCGTCTGTTACTATCTTAAATATGTTTTCTGTGGCTTTTGCTTTTGTATACTATTTTGATAAGCAACTATCCAATGTACCTACAGGGGTTAGGAGTCCAAGATCAGTATTGATATTTGCCTTATCTAAGCCAGGCAGAAACACAGTCAAAGAAAAATATAAAAATATAAGCGAAGATTTTCCATCGAACTATAAACCAATATACGATCTTTTGGAGTTTCATAAAGACGTGTTAGAAGAAATACATGTTCTTTATAGTCCTGAGGCAAAGGCAGAAGGGGGATTTAAGCATCTTGATAATATCTTGACTCACCTTGGTATACATAACAAGCTAAAATACAAAAAATACGAATGCGATTTCAACAATGAAAATGCTATAAAAGATAAGATAGCCGAAATAAGCATGCATATAAAAAATCATGAAGATAAAGATATATCCATCTACATATCTGGAGGTACAAGTCTAATAACAGCATTTCTTACAATGCTTGGCTTAGAAAAAGATAGGCAGATAGAATATCTTGATCAAAGCAATTCCACCATAAAATCTATAGAAATATCAAAAGAAGATGCTTTGCTCTTTATTAGAAGCTTAGCATTGGAATAATAGTTTTTTGTGATATATTAAAATGTTATACTATTTATGTAGCCGTTAGGGCTTTAGGTTCCTTTTAGGAACCTGCATACTTCAATAGCTGAATATGTGTAGAGAGTATTGATATGCTTGTGTTGAACCCCACGGCATTTTTAACTTTTTTAGTTAGGGGTTTTAGTGGATTGTTTATACAAAAATAAATTTTATCAGCCTTCCAACTTATTGTCTGACAAGCAATTAATCTTGCCGTAAAACCGTAATTACATAAAACCGTACAACCGTAATTACGGCAAATTTGTCAAAGGCTTGTTAGACAATGATTTAAACTTGATAGTGGTACACTAAACTTTGCAGAATCTGGCATTTTCGGAAAATTACCTTCATTTGCGAGGGGTACCCCCCTTGACAAAACCATTGATACACTATATAATATTAGGAGTAGTGATTTCTAGTTTTATCTGAACCGTGTGGGTTAAGAAGAATGCATACGCATTTTTCAAACAAAAATGGACTGTATTAGTTTTATCTGAACCGTGTGGGTTAAGAAGCATTGTAATAAAAAAAAATAGAATAAAAAATATAATTTGTTTTATCTGAACCGTGTGGGTTAAGAAGAAGAAAGCGGTATATAATCCCCATCAAAGTATTTGGGTTTTATCTGAACCGTGTGGGTTAAGAAGAGCATAGAGATAAAGACAGACTTAACAAGAATAGAAATGTTTTATCTGAACCGTGTGGGTTAAGAAGGGCTCTGGTGTGGATACAAATATTTGAAGTGTTTTCGTTTTATCTGAACCGTGTGGGTTAAGAAGTGTTACATTCAACATCAATACCAGTTATAGTCTTGATGTTTTATCTGAACCGTGTGGGTTAAGAAGGTCGCAGTAAAGAAGAAGTGATATGCAATACATACAAGTTTTATCTGAACCGTGTGGGTTAAGAAGTTCTCTTAAAAGCGATCTAAGAAAAGTTTATAAAGTTTTATCTGAACCGTGTGGGTTAAGAAGTTACTTTCAATGTATCTAAAGTCATGTATTTAAGAAAGTTTTATCTGAACCGTGTGGGTTAAGAAGACTCCTTCTCCATTTCTAGTGCATTCAAATCTATAAAAAGTTTTATCTGAACCGTGTGGGTTAAGAAGCTTTCAGATGCAAACTCATAATATTTGAACGATTGGTGTTTTATCTGAACCGTGTGGGTTAAGAAGTGATTTCTTGAACTTGAAACATGGCATTCCTCCTTTTGTTTTATCTGAACCGTGTGGGTTAAGAAGTTTAATTGGGATTGTACTTAACTGTTCCTTTGATAGCAGTTTTATCTGAACCGTGTGGGTTAAGAAGCTAAAAAGAAAAGCAAAGAAACAAAATGAAACAAAATAGTTTTATCTGAACCGTGTGGGTTAAGAAGCTAAAAAGAAAAGCAAAGAAACAAAATGAAACAAAATAGTTTTATCTGAACCGTGTGGGTTAAGAAGTTACAGGCAGGGCATCTTAGCCTTTCTGATATCCATTCTGTTTTATCTGAACCGTGTGGGTTAAGAAGCCTTTTCTGTTATACTATTACTATGGAAATATTGAAGTTTTATCTGAACCGTGTGGGTTAAGAAGTATTGCGATTTATGAGAGATTATGGAGTACATTTTGAGTTTTATCTGAACCGTGTGGGTTAAGAAGTACTATAGAGATTATGTTGCAGGAAGACAGGTAAATGTTTTATCTGAACTGTGTGGGTTAAGAAGGAAGCCCCAAGATGGGGAGCCCAACCGTCCTGTAAAGGAGTTTTATCTGAACCGTGTGGGTTAAGAAGTTTATAAATGGTTTAATTTAATAATGTATTTATTATGTTTTATCTGAACCGTGTGGGTTAAGAAGTTCTCTGCTTTGAAGCAAGCCCTTAACTGTTATAAGATGTTTTATCTGAACCGTGTGGGTTAAGAAGCATCAAAGAAAGTGGCAATATATTGTAGCGACACAGGTTTTATCTGAACCGTGTGGGTTAAGAAGTTTACTATTACTGGTTTTTTTGTATATACATCGTAATGGTTTTATCTGAACCGTGTGGGTTAAGAAGGACTATTAATTCAGCGGGTTTGTTCCCGCTATTTTTGTTTTATCTGAACCGTGTGGGTTAAGAAGGTGGACGGATCAAGAAACTAATGTGTCTTCATTGTAGTTTTATCTGAACCGTGTGGGTTAAGAAGTTTATAAATGGTTTAATTTAATAATGTATTTATTATGTTTTATCTGAACCGTGTGGGTTAAGAAGGTCTATTTGCAATATTTTTGTTGACTCAAGGAATATGTTTCATCTGAGCCGCGTGGGTTAAGAAAAAGAAAACGTATCCTTTAAATACTTTTGATTTGTAATAAAATAGATCTATGGATATACAACCTCACGATACATTTTTCAAGCAGATATTTTCAGATCCTAAGAGAGTAAAATTGCTTATTGATATCTTTGCAAAAGACATAGGGCAAGATATACACTCTATAACACCTGTTAATACAGAAAAGTTTTCTTCCAAATCTCAAAAGTTTATGCTTGATTTACTTTTTAGCTGCAAGGTAGAAGATCAAGATGCTTATATAAGGATTGTACTTGAACATAAATCTTATCTTGATAAAGAACTACCTATTCAGCTTCTATACTACAACGCCGCTATCTGGGAAGAAGCTATAAAAGAAAAAGAATATTACCCTCCTATTATCAATATTGTTTTTTATCATGGGAAAGGAGAGTGGAACATACCCACATCCTTGCCAGTATCAGAAGACCAAAACTTAGAAAAATATGTATCTAAGCTAAACTACATACTTATAAATCTAAACAAAGTGTCAGATGAAGATATTATAAGTGAAACACATCAAGATCTTTGCGTACAATGGGCTATGCTTGCAATGAAGCATATATTTGATAGCATAAAAGGCTTTATAAAAGTACTTGAGCTTATAGCTGATTATATCAAAACCCATGATTATATAGAAACGACTCATTGCATATTTTTAACGCTTGATTATATTGTATCTGTAAAGAATAACCCTGAAGAGGTTGAAAATATTTTAAAAGAGCTAACAGGAGGCGATGAGAAGATTATGACACTAACAGAAAAGTGGAAGATGGAAGGTAAACAAGAAGGATTAATTAAGGCTAAAAAAGATGACATCAAGAGCGCTGTCCTTATTAAGTTTGTAGTATTACCAAAAGAGCTTGAAGAGAAGATCTTTTTTTCCTTTGTTTTCATTTTTGATTAATAGTGCTGTCTGCGAAGTGTGATTAGCACGAGCAGACGTGAGATTATTTATGGGTAGGAAAGACGAAGTTGTTGTTTTATCCCAAAACTTGGAAAACGTATAGTGACAAAATCAACCTTCTTTATATCTTCATATGAAGATCTCATATGATTATTTATCTTGTTACATTACTTGCTATAATTCATCTTCTTCATCGTAAAAGTCTTTATGTTTAAGACTAGATAAATATGTTTTATATTCCTCATCCACAAAAATCCTAATATCTTTTTTATCATACATATTTTTTATAACATCGTAATAAGTCACTTCACACTCATCTTTTGGCACCCACTTTACGAAATATTTTGCTTCCCATTCGTAGTCATAATCTTTATCTGGATATTCAATCTCATATAAGCTTTCAGCATCTAATCTATCTCCATACTCTAATGGGTATACAAAAATAGTATCACCTCGCACGATGATGTGGTATAAGTTTCTTACAGTAGTTTCAATATCTTTCATATTCAAAACCTCTTTAAACTTATTTGATTAAATTTATATATAATGCATTTTTAACTGATATTCAATGACAACCATTATTACAAAGTGATAAAACAATCAACTTTCGTGTATACTTTTTGGTTGGTTCTTATGGCTTTTCTTTATCTTTTTGATTTTATTAAATTAGCCAAAAGCTAGGACTTTTGATGAGCTAGTCGGGTTTTTATGGGGTGGTGTGGCGGTGATCTAAGGAGCTATGCCCATTAAAAACTCCCAGCCATTACAACGAAAGGTGTTGTTACCTCCCAAGCACTGGCAACGAGTTCAAGGATCCAAAAGATAATGAAGAGAAAGTGTGAAAAGATGAATATATCAGAAAACGATACACCGTTTTCTGATCAGAATTTTTTACAAAATACTTGACATATTTGACAAATAAGCTTTATTAATTTTTAAACAAGCAACGGATATAAAATAGAAGTTTTTTAGAGCCTATGACTCTAAAAGAAGGGTTCGGGATTGAAACGCCTCTTTTCATATTATACCTCTTTGGATTTTTTTACGTTTCGCTTGTACTTATAGGGGATTGAAACCCTTTTATGAATCTGCTTAATTTATTAATAAGCAAGCTAATTAGCTGATTAATATGTTAATAAATTCAGATAGACTGTAAACACATATCTTGTTAAAATATTCCTTAAAGTTTTACAATGAGGTAAGTGTGGTGGGTACCATGAAGGGAAGGGTAGGTATCAAACCTGGTGAAATTTGTCCTATGATAATGCGGTATATTTTGCAGGACAAGTATACCACGGTTTATGTGTTCACGATGTAGTAAACTTATACACTATATATGCCAACAACACTCCTTACATCGTGAGTAAAAAGTCTGTTCAAAATACAGGCATTTAAAACATGCTTACAGCATTCTATTTATATCCTATCCAAACTCATTCACTTTGTAGGTTAATTTTCCCTATATCAGAATATGCTATATCTCCGGCTATTACATAAGATTTATTTTGATATTTAAAAGCCAGTGAAACGGTTATACAAAAATCATCCGTGGCTTTAGAAAGATAAACTTCTGTTATATAAGGGGTTTCCGATGCATTTTTAAAATAGGCTTCTTTTGATCTATCTGTACCTTTTTTTCCTGTGGCTATGCTTTTAGATATATCTGGATTTATTATATTGTTGGATATCTGGATTCCAGACTCGTTCATTATATAGATAAGGTCGTAAAAAGGATACTTTTTAAACATATCGTAGACCACAAATTCCCATAGATTTTTTTCAGTTTTCACTAGATTGTTGGCAATATCTTGTATAGAGGATGATATTTTTTCTTTTATAAGCTGGACTGTTGGATAATCTTGCTTTGATAAGTGCGTTATCAGAAGAGGCTGTAATCCATCAATTATCGCTACGGTCTTTTTCATATCTTTTATATATACTTTTAATATATCTATTCGTTTTAGGAAAGCATCGTAAGATTTTATGTTGTTTAAATTTAGTACGATGGCGTACATAACAGGTGTTTTATGGGTTTGAAACAGTACGTTGTATTCTTTGTAAAATTCATCAAAGAATTTATTTATAACATCTTTTGTGATTTTTGTTTTGTGTACACTGTATATTTCGTTATCGGATTTTTCTATATAAGTACAACATTCGTTAGACATATTTTTTAATAGATCTCTTATTAGCTTAAACAGCGAGTCTATTTTATAACTAAGCTCTTCTTTTAGTTCTTTAAAATCCTGAAAACCTATAACCACTGCATAGTAATCTTTTCCTAACATGTTAGATATTTTGTCTTGAGAAGAGTCTGGGAATTTGCTTAGATAATGGATTACTGTGTCGTAATTTATTACTCCTATGTATTGATTTTTGTTGTTTACCAAAAATATATCAGACACTTGAAGTCTTAAAACCTCAATAACATCTGAAAGTCTTTGTGGGTTTATATTGGTGTTTTTGACTTTTGGAAGAGGTTTTGATAGTTCTCCTACATTTAAATTTTTATTTGCAAAAGCTATATCATCTTTTTTGACAATACCTATAGGTATTTGATTTTTTAGTATAACAACGTATTTGTAAAAGGGCTTTTCTTTGAAAAACTTATAAACCATATCAACACTATCTTCATAGTTAAAAGCCGGTATGTTTGAAGAAAAAATGTCTAAACTTACATAGTTTTCAGTTTTTGGCATAAATACCCTCTTTCAATATATATTCTAATACTTTATCTGGTATCATATATTTTACACTCTTACCATGCTTTATACGCTCTCTTATTTCAGTAGAGGATATATCTATAGTTCTTGTATTGCAAAAAATTGCATCTATATCGTTGTTTATAAAAATATCTTCTTTGCCTCTTTTTACCACTATAAAATTTGCAATTTTTACAAGATCTTCATACCTATACCACTTGTCAAGCGTTAGATAAGCATCGTAGCCTATTATGAAGGTTGGGGGCTGTTGATATTTTTCTTTTAGTATTAGAGCACTTTTATAAGTATAAGATATTTCTTCTTTTTTTAGTTCTATATCTTCTATAAAAGCCCAAGGCTCATCCTCCAAGGCAAGCTTTAACATTTCAAACCGCTGTTTGGGACTTGCTATAGGTTTTGGTTTAAAAGGGGATATAAAAGCTGGCATAAAATATATTTTATCAACATCACAAAGCTCGCATACATCCCTTGCCACAAGTATATGCCCTATATGTATCGGATCAAAGCTACCACCAAAAAACGCTATACCCATATACCTTGATTTCTTATAGATTCAAGCTTGTCTGGCATCTCCACATCAAATCCGTAAAGCTTTTTAAGTTCTAAAGCGTTTAGAAAAGCTCCTGCTCCAAAGGTGTTGTTAAAAAATATGTAAGTGGGTTTATACTCTTCTATTTTTCTTATCTTGGTTTTTAGTTTTTTAAGCTCGTCTATACTGTATATGTATTTGTAAGGATTTTCTTCGTCACGACCATGTATCCTAATATAGTTAAAGTCTGCTGTGCTAATCCAAGGTCCTACCAAAGCATCTTCTTTTTTTGGAGCATCTACATTTACTATGCTAACGTTGTTTTCTTTTAAAAGCTCAAACACATCTTTTCTATTAAAAGACTTGCTTCTAAATTCTATGGCCAAAGGTATTGGTTTTAAGCTTTTTATAAGATCTTCGATATGTTCTAAAGACTCTTCTTTGTAGTGCATAGATGGTGGAAACTGCATTAAAAGTGCTATAAAACGCCCTGAAGATGTTAGTGGTTCTATATTTTCTATAAATTTTTCTAAACTACTCTTATCATAATTTTTAAAGTGTGTGAAGCTTCTATGAAGTTTTATTGAATACCTTAAATTTGGCGCTTTTTTAAGTATAGATTTTATATGATGCTTTTGTGGATATCTATAAAATGTGAAGTTTAGCTCAACGCTATCGAAAAATTTCTGGTAATAAAGTATAAACTCCGATGGTCTTATGCCGTTTGGGTAAAATCTTCCTATGGCATCTTTATAATAATATCCACTTATGCCGATATGTATGTTAGAATTCTTCATAGAGCGGCCCGACGCATTTCATATTCAAGTAGTGGTTTATCATGTGCCATCTTCATAGAGCAGCCTGATGCATTTCATTTTTGCTTAGTGGTTGTTTTAAAAACCAATTTTCAGCAATACCAAATAAAAGCAAAATCAAAGGAAGATAAAGGCTCCAAAAAAATGTAAACAAAGATCCAAAAAGCTGATACACCATTGTAGCCACAAAAGGTATAAATAAAAAATCCTCTTGTTTAAAAGCTTTTAAACTAAAACTAAATTTTAACACCCTCCAATAAAACCAAACAAGTCCTATAAGCCCAATAAGACCCTTTTCTATGTATTCTGATATAGCTTCAAAGGATTCAAACTTTTCAAGACCAAGCTTTGGATCTAATTTTAATCCACTTCTAACCCCATGTCCTATTAGAATGGCTGGTATATTTTTATCCTGAATATCCTTATCTATTACTCTAAAAGCGTGTATCATAATTTTATATCTTAGGCTTGAAACTGTGTTTAACTCTTTTGTGGTAACCTGCTCGTGTTTTAGGATTTTAACAATTACATCAAACCTAGGATCTTTTCTAAAAACGTAAAACCCGCCTATCGAAAGCACAAGCACCGAAGCGGTTAATATTGAAAGCACAAGTTTTTTGGAATAACTACCCAAAGATGCACTTAAAAAAACGCTTAGCCCTGCCAAAAACCCAAGCAAATCAGATCTTTTTGTACTAAGTACCACCATCAAAGTATAAACCAAAAAAAGCCCTAAAAACAAAAACCTTTTCCAATCTTTTTTATATAAAAAAATACCGATGCTTGAAAAGGCTAACATAGAAAATATAAACCCAGAGTCAAAAGCCCCACCAAACAAAAGCATCTCATAACCTTTTGATTTTATATTGTAAAGACCCACAACTGTAAGCGGGATCCCGATAAGACAAAAGTAAAGATTTATCTTTTTAGCAAAAGCTAAATAATCTATATCAAGATAATTTTTTGCCAAGTATAAAAGCATAAAAACAAGCTCTTCTATGGCATGGTTTATCTTTGATATATTAAACAAAATGCTTGATATGAGCCCAGGGGTTATATAAGTAAATATAGGAGCCGTCAAAATACCTTTTAGATTTTTATTTTTAATCTCGTCGTACAAAAGCACCAAAAGATATATCACAACAAAAGCTTCAAAGATTGTTATAGATATAAAAAATGTAAAAGCTAAACACCAAAGGAGTGTATACCTTATCTTATACAATGAGATCTGCATACTCTTTTGATAGTTTAAAAAGCTTTTTTGCGTTTTGGATAGCGCTGTCTTTGTTTTCTATATGTGGGTCTTTTAGTAAAAACGATGTAACTTTACCCCTAACGTAAGCTCTGTAAGATTTGTAAAAGTTTAAAAATATGTCAAAATCTTCGTCTTTTGTAGCGCTTTTATAAGTATCTTCGTATATTTTGGAAAAATCTCTATAATCCTTAAGATCAAGCTCCATAGATAAAAAACACATGTCGTTTATCTGATCTTGTATCCTAAACCTATCGTTAAACTCTATAGCATCCATTATACATATGTTATCTTTGTCTATTACCACATGCTCTAACCTTATATCTCCGTGTCCATCTATAACATAGCCTTCTTTTTGCCTTTTATAAAAAAGGTCTTTATGCTTTTCGTAAAAGCTATTTACTTTGTCTTTTATAAACTCGTAATCTTCTTGTTCTATGGTTTTACCTATAAATTCTTTAGTTTGCTCAAAATTCTCATCGGTGTTAAACTTCATTTGATTGTATACGTCAAAATCATACATCTTTTTACTTTGAGAGTGAAAATAGGCTATTTTTTTAGCCACATTTTTTATATCCTCTTCTTTTAAAGAGTTTAGTTTGTTTATCATGAAAAGTTCATCTTTTACCCTTTTCATCTTAATGGCGTACTCTACCACCAAAGCCTCGTCTGGGTCTTCTTGGGAAAGCTCGTAAGTGTTGTTTATTTTTATTATAGGTATCACACCAAGATAGACATCTTCGCAGAATCTTTTGTTTATCTCAAGCTCTTTGTAGGAGTAAAAGAGTCTTTTTTCTAAGGTTGAATAGTCCAAAAATCCAAAGTTCACCGGTTTTTTGATTTTGTAAACAAATTCATCTGTGATGATGACAAAAGAGCTGTGAGTTTGAACAAGCTCTCCTCTTAGGTTTTCTCTTAGATGATAAATCAAATCAGACATTTATCTCCGCCTTCAGTTCTTTATTTTTAGCATCAAGATCTTGCAATAGTTTGCTGTATTCTAATATCCAAGAGCTGTTGTAAACTGATATATCTTTTTTGTAATCGGTTTTTACAACACCATCTTTATAAGAAACGGCGTTTCCTATACCTGCTAACTTTGGAAGCTCTTTTAGTATGTCATCGTCTATTGGGAAAGGTAAGACTTTTGAAACTTTCTTTAAACCTCTCAACGTATGGATAGTACCATCTTTTTCTCCGGTGAGCTTCATCGGTATACAGGTATCTGCTAAAAGGGATAGCTCGCTCTTGAAAGGTGTTATAACGGTTAGCTTTGTGTTTTTAAAAGCCTCAAAGACAACATCTTTATCAAAATAATCAAATACATCTTCACCAAAGACAAGAGCTGATTTTATCTCACCTTGTTTCATCATTTCTAATATGAGGCCTATATCTGTTATCGGTATATCTTTTAATGCGTCATGAAGTCCTAAAGCGTTTGTTTGAGGAGCCACTGCCAAGAGCAGTACATTTAGTTTTGATAGCCTTTGGCCAAGCTTTGAAGCCTCTTCGTATCTAAAGCTGTATGTATCCACGATTATAGCTGTGTTTTCATCTATAAGACTTTCAAATTTATCAAAATCTATATACTCTGGGTTAAATTTATCATCCCTTGATTTTTTATTGGATGTCTTATAGACTTTGCCGTTTATCCTATAACTTACCACAGGGGCAACTGAACTTATATCATCCCCTATAAACACGAATTTGGTTTTTGATGTAATATCGTCAAGATGAGCTATTGGTTTTTTATAGGCTTTTAAAAATGGAATCAAATCAACACTAATCACAGAAGATACGTAAGAGCTTGCTTTTTTAGCTATCTCTAAAGCTAAATTTATCTCTTCGTTTGTCATAAAAGGAGATATTATGACTGCCATAGGTTTTTCTTTGAAGTTTTTATTTATTATCTCTATTGGTTCTGAAAAAGGAAATCTGTTTTGATTTGTGATGGGCTCTTTTATTCTGTTGTCGTTTAACATGTCGTATCCAAAAAATATCTTTGCGCAGCTATCAAGTTCTTTGCCTGGTTTTACCCTATAAACTTGAGCTTTTGACTTCCAATCTCCTACACCAAACTCAAGCTCTACATTGCATCCGGTGGGGCAATTTAGACATACGGTCTCTTGGTTTTGTAAAAGCCAGCTTCTAGACCAGAATTTAAAAGGTTTTGATATGATAGCACCCACTGGGCATACATCCACGCACATGCCACACATATCACAAGATGATGTATCAATGGGTCTTACTATTGGGACTATGTTTGAATCAAACCCTCTTTCTTCCACATAAAGGGCTTTTGCTTTGTTTACATAATCACACACCCTTGTACATCTGTAGCACACAACACATCTATTTGAATAGTACTCCAAGTAATCACTTTGCCAATCGTGTTCTTCTCTGTGCTTTTCTAAGGCTGATACTGGTACTATCTGAGTTTGAGGTCCATAAAGAGCTCCGTAGTTTTGTAGATCGCATTCACCGGCTTTATCGCATATTGGACAGTCAAGAGGATGTCTTGTCATATAAGCTTGCAACAAATAAGCCTGGTTTTCTTTTACAGCTTTTGCTTGGGTGCTGACTCTAAGGCCTTCTTGTATTTGAAGCGTGCAAGATGGTATAACGCGGTTTTGATTTTCTACAAGCACTACGCAAAGCCTACAAGAACCAAGAACTGGCAATCTATCGTGATAACAAAAATAAGGCATCTCTATACCCACAGAAAGCATGTATTTTAATAAATTTTCTCCTTTTGGAGCTTTATATTCTTTGCCGTCTATAAATATGCTAACTTCCATGACAACCTCCTAACATATTTAATATACTAAAAATTGTTTCTTTTGGATTGGGGCTGTTAAATATACTCCTTCCCATAACAATTATGTCCGCTATCCCAACAACTTCTTGTAAGCTTACTACCCTTTTTTGATCGTCTTTTTTGTCTTTATCAAGCCTTACTCCTGGTATAACGGTTTTTAAGTTTGGAAATTTATTTTTTATACTAAAAGCCTCAAAACCAGAACATACAACACCATCTAAACCGCACTCGTTAGCAACACCAGCAAGATGTAAAACCATCTCTTCTAAACTATACCTAGAACCTAAGAACTCCAAATAAGATGAATCATGTGATGTTAGTATTGTAACCCCTATTATATTTGTATTTCCTTTTATATCTTTCAAAGGACTAAGCATTTCTTTTCCACCAAGCGTATGTACAGTAAGATAATCTATATTGTTTTTAGCACAAACTTCAACTGATTTTAAAACGGTGTTTGGAATATCGTGAAATTTTAAGTCCAAGAACACCTCAAAGCCCGATTGTTTTAGGGCTTTTAACAAAGAAAAACCCTCTTCTAAAAATACTATGGGTCCTATTTTTACAACTAGTGGAAGACCTTCTAATTCTTTCAAAATGTTCAAAGAACTTTTGTCATCTATGGCTAATGCTAGTTTAGGCATTTTTTACAAGCTCTTTTATAGAAGCTGATAACTCTTTTATATATGTTTCAAAATAAGGTAACAGCTTTTTTAAAGCTTCATAAAACTCTTTGTGATCAACATCCCATGTGGTTATTAGTTTGTTTTTTACCCTCATCATATCGTAAGCTATGTTTGGATTTTCTACTATATTTGCTTGAGCCATCACCACAAGACAATCATCAGAGGGATTTTTTAGTTTAAACTTAGGTGCCAAATGCCTACATATATCAAACAAAGCATCGTATGCTACCTGATAAAAGTATTTTGCCCTATCAAAATACATAGGCTTTGACAAAAACTCCTCTTGCGGTTTTGACAATACAAACTTTAACTTTTCAACAGCGTCCTTTATGTGCTTTGCTTTTTCGTTTAGAAGATCATAATCTATCAAAAGATAGTTTTTTGTGGTAGTTTTTATATAGTTTATAATTTGCTCAGCGTAATCTCTGAAAAGTTTCACATGTGTGCTAAGAAAATCGTATAGGTAAGAAGGGTCTATATCCTTTTTAAGATCTCTATAGCTTACATAAAACTCCGATAAATCTTTCATATCCTTGGCAAAAGGGAAGCCAAGGGCTTCCGAGAGCTCATAAAGACAGTGCTTTGTGGTTTTTATATTTAACACCTGGGATATATGCCTACACGGTCTCATTGCAGATTCAAAGGCTATGTTAAAATCAGTTCTTACTTTGTCTATAATAAGTCTGTTTGATATAAAAGCTTCCTTTGGAAGTTTTAGGTTTTTAAGAAGGTCTTTATAAACTTTTTCAAGGTTTACAAAGCTTTGTACTATAAGCGATATATTAAAGCCTTTGGTTTTCATCTTATGTATTATAAACTAATTTTATATTTTTTGTATGCCGTTTGTTAGCCTAAAATGCCCATATGTATTAGTATGGCGCTTATAGAGGCTGGTGTTATGCCGTCTATATTTTTTGCTTGGGCTATGGTGGCGGGTTTTAGTCTTTTTAGTTTTTCTATGGCTTCTTTGGTAAGACCTTTTACGTTTTCATAATCCATATCTGGTGGTAGTTTTATATGTTCAAACATCTTAAGTTTTTCGTTTAATTTTTTCTCTTTTTCTATGTAGTACTCGTATTTTAGTATAATCTCTGTTTCATCTTTTATATAAGGGTTTTGAGGTACGTCAAAGCCAAGTTCTTTTAGTTTATTTATACCTTCAATAGCCACTATTTGAGATAAACTGTAAGGCTTTAGGTGCTCTCCTATATTTACTATGGTTTTTTGGCTTTTATAATAATCAACATAATAGTTTATCCCATTTAAAAGCTCTTTGGCAAGTTTGTAATCTTCTTCGTTTAAAAGCCCAAGGTTGTGGGATAGCTCTAAAAGCCTTTCGGGGGCGTTGTCTTGCCTTACTGATAACCTGTATTCGGATCTTGATGTAAAAAGCCTATAAGGTTCTAATATTTCTTTTGTAGTAAGATCTTCTGCCATAAGCCCTATATAGCTAATAGACCTTGGAAGTGTTATAGGTTCTTTGTCTTTGGCTCTTAAGCCGGCGTTTATACCTGCTAATATACCTTGTCCTGCAGCTTCTTCATATCCTGTGGTGCCGTTAAAATTCCCTGCGTGAAACAGTCCTTTTATCTTCTTAGTTTCAAGCGTTGGATATAGCTCCAAAGGATCCACTATATCGTATTCTATAGCGTAAGCTGGTCTTATAAGCACCACGTTTTCAAGGCCTTTTATGGTCCTATACATCTGTTGTTGAATTTCTTCTGGTAAGGATGTGGAAAGGCCGTTTGGGTAGATTTCTATAGTATCTTCTCCCTCTGGTTCTAAAAATATCTGATGTTGGTCTTTTGATTCAAACTTCACCACTTTATCTTCTATAGATGGACAATACCTTGGGCCCACTCCTTTTATAAGACCACCATACAAAGCTGTTCTATGTAGATTTTTTCTTATTATCTCATGGGTTTTTGGGTTTGTGTAGGTAATATGGCAATTTATTTGTTTTTTGCCTGGCTCAAACCAATAGCTTCCTCTTGGGTCTGAAAACAATGAAAATTTGGGTGCTGGTTCATCTCCTGGCGCTATCTCTAGCTCATCAAAATTTATTGTTCTTTTATCAAGTCTTGCAGGT
>Ga0080003_1000996_pt1 | contig 16412 bp, 26 predicted proteins | sample JossMetagenome_FD_69206 | JGI IMG/M metagenome (GOLD analysis project Ga0080003, IMG submission 69206) | Hot spring microbial communities from Joseph's Coat, Yellowstone National Park, USA - JC2_E (SPADES assembly) (version 2) | ecosystem: Environmental > Aquatic > Thermal springs > Hot (42-90C)...
CAAACAATAATGGCAATGAATTTGAAAGAGCTGTTAGATTTTTCGTGCTTAATAGAATAACTTTTTCTGGCACTGTAGACTCTGGTGGATACTCTCAACAAGCTTTTGAAAAAAGGTTTACTAATAGTGCAATTGAAAAGCTAACATTGGTATCTAACATCGTCAAAGATTTTGAGATCACTTACGGTGATTATGAAAAATTGTTATTTGAAGATGGTGATGGTGTGTTTCTCTTTCTAGACCCACCATATTACAGTACAACCAAATCAAAATTATATGGTATAAGAGGGAACCTACATGTAAGCTTTGACCACAAAAGGTTTGCTGAGAATATGAAAAAATGTAAACATTTGTGGCTGATTACCTACGATGATTGCATGGAAATAAGAGAACTGTTTAGTTTTGCTAATATATATCAATGGGAACTGCAATATGGTATGGCAACAAAGAAGGGAAAGGAGTTACTGATTACAAACTATAAAATGCAAAGTTTATGACTCATTAACCACCACAAAAAATCAAGCGTATCTTATCCATTGTTTTCTTTTTGATTCTTGCTTTACTTTCTTGTTTTACCTTATGTTTCTGTTTACAACACTCTAAACCATTGCAACTTCTACTAACAACTCTATTACCAGCTTGTCTCACACCAACCTCTTTGCAAACAAATAGTGCTCCATCAAGTATTTGTTCTTAAACAAGTTTTCAATGACAACTTTGTGATACTGAGACGATGCATCTATGATCCAGCCGTTGCCAAGATATATGGCAACATGGCTTGGGAATACAGCATAAGTTTGGAAAAACAACAAATCACCAGGTTGCCACTGGTATGGTGGCACGTAAAAGCCAAACTGTGCCTGTTCTCTGGCGGTGCGTGGAAGGTCTATACCAACGGAGCGGTACACATCCATAACAAAAGCAGAGCAATCTACACCATACACGCTGTTACCGCCAAACTTGTATGGAATACCGAGCAAGCGAAAAGCGTTTTGGATGATCATGTGTTGGTACCATGGGCCGTACCTTTGCATGTAGCGGATATACTGATATGTGGACAAATGCACTGCACCAAAGGAGAAGGAGGCAAAAGCTGTGAGCAATAACAACAATCGCTTCATATAGTAATTATAGCAGAAAAGCTGGCAAATGTTATTACTTAAATCTTATACCTCACTCCCTTGATACCGTAACCACCGCATACTTATACAAGATTGGATACAACTCTTTGGCTTTGTAAATGGGTAATTCCACACACCCTGCAGACTGTGGATAACCATAGTGTCTTCTTGGGAAACCATGTATGGCTTCACCATTGTGGAAGTAGTTTACCCATGGCACATCTGGATCATCATAGTGTATGTCTGTGCCAGGAAACACGCCTTCCATAACGGTGCTTCTGAATCTCAGGTAAACCATAAATGTGCCAACAGCTGTGGTATGCATTACACCAGTGTTGGCTGGGCTTTCAAAGATGTATTTACCTTTTTGCCAAACAAGAACTTTTTGTGGTATGTGTTGATCCACATAAACCCAGACAAAGGGTTTTGGTGCCGTAAAACCTGTTTCATAAGCTTGTCTTAGCACACTACTTGCATACTGTGTATTGTTTGGATCAAAATGCACTCCATAATCTCTCATAAATCGCAATATGGCACTCCTGTAAAGGACACTGTGCGTACTGGTGATGCTTAGATTTACAAGTTTATGTGGTATATGTGTTGCATACCATTGGTAGGTAACTTGATAGCCATCGACTACTGGTGTGTAGCTGATCACATGAAACGGCAAATAGCCCATTTTGTATAGATAGTTGATATCTGTAATAAGTGGCGGTGTGCTGTACCACGAACTGTTTTCATAACTGTTGTACCAACTTGTTTGTCCATTGTACCAAGAGCTGTGCGTTGGTGGTACGGATAGGAAAACAGTGTTGGTGAAAAGCTTGCTATTAGTGGTAGATTTATGTCTGTGGTGAAATGCTGTTTGTTGTATGTTGCTGGAACCAGAGCTGTTTGTTGCAGATGTGGTTGGTTGTGATTGTGGAGGTGAAATCGGTGGTGTCTGTGTGTTTGTTGCTGCAGACTGTGGGGTTTGTGATGGTTGTTGTGTTGGTTGTTTTTTGTGTTTGGGTTTGTTTTGTTTGGTCTTTTGTGTGGTTTCAGCGTTGTTGTTTTTAACAAGTTGGTTTTCTATTTGATTTAAAATAGGTTGGCTTTTTTGACAGTACTGGCTTATCCAACAAGATGAAAGAGATGGCAATTTTATATGAAATGATGGTGTTGGTGGTAACCATTGTGGTTCTGCATACAAAGGTGTTGTTGCTAACAATAAAGTAGTAACCAGTTTTTTCATGATTTAATTATACCATAAAAGTATGGATTTGTCAAGTGATTGGTTGTAAAAAAAAACAACTAAACCTATACAATTCAAACGATATATAGTATAATATTAATATGATTAACTATTTGAATGTAGCTATTGTTATATATCTTTTTATTACAGTGGGATTATTCTTTTATTTACATCGTTTACCTGAAGAAAACATAGAAAACCATAAAAGTAAACTTTGGTTTATGTTATTCTTTTATTTTGCTTCTTGTATGTTTATATTACAAATGGCAGTAACCAACAGATAATGAACATTACATCTTATAGGAATGTTATTATTATTTTACAACTTCATATTTTTAAATAAAAATTTCAATTTACATTAACAATTTTATATTTCATCTGATATATATCATTGTTATTGATAATAATATTTTTATAATAATATATATGAAATTAGCTAAAGATTTTAAGACTGCGATAGATGTTATTGCCAAAACATATGGGTACAAAGTAGAGTATGAAAATGATGTGCCAGTGTTTGTTAAAGGTAACCAAGAAGATGGCACGTATGAAAGGATACCTTATATGTTGGAAGTAAACGGTAAAGTGTATAAATGGCCTGATATTGTGGTAAGCAAAAGAATGTTCTTATCACTAAAAAAGTTTTATCAAGAAATTATGCCAAACAGTCATAATAAATATGAAGCACTGACTAAGGTGCAATTAAGATTTTGGAAAAATAAACTTGTAATGATCAGATTTAAAAGAGAAAGAGAGCCAGGTTTAACTAATACAGAAAAAGAAGCGCTAACTAAGTATTTCGCTAATTTGCCTTATAAAATTAATGTAAGCTTTGTACGAAATGGTGTCAGTATAGAAGATGAGTATGGTAATAAAGTAAATTTTTTAACCAATACCAGCATTAGAGATTTAGCTTACATTATAAACCAAAATCTTCACGCATTAAAATACAAAAAAGGAGAAGCCATATGAGAGCAAGGGCTAAAATTGGATCAAATCACAAACAACGACTTGAAAAGTTAGCCAAAGAGCTTGGTTATAAACTTATCTATGAAGGCGAAATACCATACCTTGTTAATGGCGAAGAGAAAATACCGTATGCTATTATAGATACCAATGGTGATGTTATTAATAAATATGTTGTAGTATCAAAAGCTATGGTTGAAAAACTAAAAAGATTTTATTCATTAGCAAAACAAGGAGACCCATTTAAGTTTGCAAAACCAGTAATATACTATGGTGTAGTTAAGGGCATACGATTCAAGGGAGAAAATAAGAGGTATTAAATATCATGGGTAATTTTATGAAGAAAATAAATTTAAACCACATAATAGAAGGATTCTTAGCAATAAGTACTTTTGAAATTATGTATCCTATACTAACACATGCAGCTGTTTTTTCAAATATAGGCACGACCCCAACTCCTATGATATCAAACACTCCTCCTTCTAGCGCTACACCAGTAACTATATTTGGTGGTACATTAAATGGTGGTGCTAGTAGCGTTGTAAGTGGGGGTGGTAATGGAAGCATCAATTGTATTCACAGTAGCACCACTTATTACTACGATGGACAATCTAGTACAAGTAGCTCACCACAGTATTTTTATATTACACCGAGCATTACAGCATGTGGGAGTATAAGTTTCATTTTGTTTGGTGGTGGAGGAGGTGCAGGTTGGAATAGTTATGGTGGTGCCGGTGGTTTAACTACTGGTGTTATACCTATATCTAGTTTAAATACAAATATATTAACCATTATGATAGGCGGTGGAGGGGTAAACGGTGCATATATTCAACAATCACCTGCTCCTGGAGGATGGTATGGTGGTGGCACTGGTGGAGGATGTTATGGAGACTCTGGTGGTGGAGGAGGGGGAACATTTGTCTGTTCAGGTACACAGTGCAGTCAAAGTACAATGTTGTTAGCTGCAGGTGGAGGTGGTGGTGGGGGTGGATGGTATAATTATAACGGTGGAAACGGCGGTGGCGGTAATGAGAATGGTGATAACGGTTTGGGTAATGGTGGCGGAGGTGGTACACTAACATCTGGTGGTGCTTCTGGCGGTGGAAACAGCGGGGCTGGCAGTTTCATGCAAGGTGGTAAAGGCGGCTGTGGCAATAATGGCGGAGGCGGGGGAGGTTCTGGATGGTATGGTGGAGGTGGTGGCTATCAAACTAACGATGGAGGTGGAGGTGGTGGCGGTTCCGGCTACTGTGCTTCCATAGTTCAAAATTGTAGTGGTGTAGTAGGAGGTGCCAACAACGGCGGATCATCAAGCAGTAATGGTGGCAATGGTGAAGTCATAATATCATGGTAATACAAATTCATTAACATGATATATGGAGTATAGAGTATATAACACTTTTCAAATAACAAACTTAAAATAATGGAAAAACAACATAGTCCTTTGTATTCTGCTCATAATGTTATCAAGCACAAACAAAGTTTCAACATCTATATTTTCATTTAGTAATTCTTGATAAAGTGTTTGTGTTAGTGTCAATGCATCAATAATAAGATTAAACATTGGTTCCAGTGGATCATATTTTATGATTCTTGATTGTTTTTCTATTTGGTATGTTTTTATTAGTTCTGTTTTAACATCATTATATTTTGCTAATATGCTATACATTCTTTTTGCAACATAAGGCGTTAGCGAAATTTTTTTGTGTCCTACTAAATTATAAAACAGTTCTTCTAAACTAAAATATAAAGCATCTACTTTTTCTAGTAGCAATTTGTTTTCTTTAGTCATTGTTTTTACACAAAAACTGCCAACAAGAAAGTAACAACTATACTAACAAATGATAATATTGCAAACTTAATTGGACTAAAGTAAAAGAAACCAAGCAAGCTGTATCCCATAATTAATGGTTTCCTTAAATATTTTATATCGTATGAGTGAGTAATATAATTTATAATGACAATAGTAATAAAATATAATACGGTATCAGCAATCAACGATGTCATAAAATTATTACCAAAATTAAGTGCCATGTTTATATTATAGACTACTTTCCAAAGCCTTTTTTATGTTTTTGGCAATTCTTTCTACAACCGGCACTACTACAGAATTGCCAAACTGCTTGTAGAGAATAGAATCTGCAATATTTGGAAGTTTATAGTCTTTAGGAAACCCTTGAAAATTTGCACACTCTTTGGGTGTAAGTTTTCTTATGCCTTTATCAGTTAGAATAATCGGTACATTATGACCACCTTCACCCATATTTGCTGTCAGAGTTGGACATACTCCTTTTTTGTTTTCCCGTACATATTGCCTTCTCCATTGATACACAGTGTCTTTTTTTGTAACAAAATCTTTAAGTCTTTCAAATAAAGGCTTACCGTTGTAAAAATACTTTTCATCTACATCTAGTTCTAAGCAATCATGGACAGTCTTAGTTAGAGGAATTTTTTCAGGAAACTCAAATTTTTTGAAATTGTATTCATCAAGAAATCCAACTATGTAAATTCTCTCTCTGTTCTGAGGAATATTCCCGTACTCCATGGCGTTTAAAACTTTATCTGTCACTTTATACCCTAATTTCTCAAGCTCTTGATATATTATTTTTATTGTGTTGCCTTTATCATGGGATCGTAAATTTTTTACATTTTCAAGTAGAAATGCTTTAGGTTTTTTATCTCTTAAGATTCTAACAATATCGAAAAAAACATTTCCCCTTTCATCCTTAAAGCCCTTCCTGTACCCCGCAATTGAAAACGGCTGGCACGGAAACCCTGCTGTAAGCACATCAAAATCTGGAATTTGACTTGAAGGAATTTTAGAAATATCTTCTAAAACCATTTCACATGGAAAATTTAAATCGTATGTTATTTTGCACTTGCTGTCAAAGTCGTTGGAAAACACGCACTCAAATCCAGCATTTTCAAATGCGATTCTTATACCGCCTATTCCAGCAAATAGATCAATAAACTTCATGGTTTGATTATATTATAATATATCCACTGGTGGGAAAAGTGTTAATACCATCAACACTGGTATTAACAATAACGAATCCAACAAAAACTTTAACACATTATCTTGATATTTAATGATAGCATACAAAGTGAGTAAAACATATGCGTTGATGAACCTATATTTTAAGTCTGGTCGTTCTTTTTTGGTAGTAATATAATCCATCAATAAACCTATACCAATAGCAATAACGATATCATCGAAAGCACTACCTATACTGATATACTTTATTTGTGGCAAATAGTGTATAGCATATGCTACTGGCACTATCATTGCAAACTGTATCAGCACGTTTTCACCTTTCTTGTTTGCCAGCGTGAAAGACATGGCCAAAGTCGTTCCAAGCAAAGCAATAATAATGTCTTTTGCCAACAAGGAGCTGATATCAAGTTGGCAGGAAAACAAATTCATGTGCATCATGCTAATCACAGTCTCCTACAAAGGTTTTTTTGTGCATCAAGAGATGGTAGGTTTGCCATTGCATCGTCTATAGGGCTTTTACCCTTAGCAAACAACAAATTATAAAGCATACTTAAAAGAGCTACTTCTTCAACGGATAGATGGTTCATTGCTGGTATGTTTATAGCTCTAAGGATAAGATGGTTGTCGTCATTTGTTGTTTGTTCTTTTGCTTGTTTTCTATCCATGTTCCAAAACTCAATGAGCGCTGAACTAACATCAGAAGAGATAAGACCGTGTTTGTTTCTTGTGTATCTTAGCCCCAATGGTCTTTCACCAGTTCTTACATATATGATGCCTTCAAATAGCCATAACAGTTTGGTTAACTTAACTTTGTTTAATCTGTGTGGCTTTTTACCAGATAGATAAGTTAAGTATTTAACTACTTCTTTAAGTTTTTCCATTTCACACCTCTAAACCTTTGATATAAATTAATATAGTTTAATACTTTATTTTTGCAATGATATAACTCATAAAATATTCACATCACCAAAATACAAATTACCATAAGCAATGCAAACCAAGCATAAGCTATGATTATATCCATAACACCTATGCTATACAGCCACAGCTTTTTTTGCTCTTAGTTTTTGTTTTACCCTTAGCTTCTTTATCTTTATTCCTTTTTATTTGTTCTACAAAAACTTTTATATCCCAGCTTGTTTGTCTTCTGCTTTTTACTTTTTCTATCAATAGTGTAACATCATCATATGAAATTCCAATGGTTTTTGATATTAGCTTAATTACTCTATCTTCAAGCTTGGAATAATCATCCAACAGCAACGGTTTTACCTTTTTCAAAAACCTTTTTTCATTAATACCAAGAAGCTGAAGCATATACATAAACTTTTCAAGTAAAAAGTGCACTTCACCTATTTGTTCTAAGTCCAACATGTATTTTTTGTGATATGCCTTTGCTTTTGGATTTATTTGTTTTATAAACTCTTCATAAGTATGCCTAGCAACCCATTCATTGATGATCTCACCAAACAAATTAGGCGTAGGCTTCTTAGCTTGTATGTGTAAAAGTTCATGCCACAACGCTTCTATTGCGTGCTCTTCATTTTCAGTGGTTTTCTTATTAGCTTTAACTTTCTTAAGTCCACTTCTTAACTGTTCATAGAAATTGAAACCATCTACATCATGAATACCATCTTTTATTACCAAATTGCAATAGCCTTTATTTGCATGAATAGACACATGCATGATGCTTTCTCTTTCTTTTACTCTTTGTTTCTTTATTATTCTAATACCATTTATGTAGTAATGTATTAATTTGAAATCGTTTTCTTGCCAATCAAAAACAGCTCTGGAAACTATGTCCATATGATTTACCTCCTAACCTTTGATAAGTATTAATATAATACATTCTTTTAAATTTGCAATGATATATATTATAAAATCAAACTTTCACAACTCATACCAATCATTTTCCTTATATCTTGAACTGGTAAGAAACCAATACAAATCTTCATCCTTTTTGCTTAACCACTCCATAAACTTTGGAATATCTTCTTCCGCTACCCAATCATTAATGAACTTTAGCATTTTACCTTTTCTTGCTGGCACTTCAAAAAATGGAGTCCAGCTTGTATCTTCATCTAACCAGTCTTGTGCTTCAAATCTGAGCCAATTGATAAAGCTTTTTGTGGTTTCTGAATTTGGATGTTCTACCATGAATTGAACAAACAGATCTGCAATTCTCATCCAGTTTGATTGCCCAGATTGGATTTTACCAGCTATTTCTTGCAGCAGTTCTAACACTTTTTGCTTTGAAACCTTTACTTGTGGCATAACCGACCTCCTATGTTTTTGCTTTCAACTTTTGTTCTATAATAAAATATAACATCTATTTTTATTTTTGCAATGATATAAAACATATAAGTTATTGTATAATTTTATTCAAAACATGCTATAATTATATCATGGCTTGGATATTTGGTATACTGATATTGTATTGGGTTATAGTAGGTACTATTAATGTTATTCAGCTTAAAATTGGCGGAAACAAAGAACATTTGATACAACAATATCTAACCAACGATGAACACATAATAATAGAAGGTGATTTTGTTTTTATCAGAGAAACGGCTTTTGCCACTGTTATAGCCATTGCTGGTTTTGTATTTAGTGTGTTAATACTGGTTGGTTCACAGGATATTGCAACCACTGTAATGACATTTCTATATTCAGAGAGTATAAGTTTAACCATTTTAATAAAAGCATATATCCTCAAGAAGACCACCAAGCTTATAATTACAAACAAAAGACTTATTTTAGCTTACGGAACATTGGGTAACAACATTGTAGATTACAGTCTTGATAAAATATCTAATATTGCAATTAGGCAAGGATTGATAGGCCGATTGTTTGGTTATTCAGATGTTGATATTATCAGTATTTCTGGAGATGAACTGGAATTATGGCAAAACAGAGAGCTACAACTCAAAAATGCCAATGAGATTGTAAAAGCGTTTGTGGAAATGAGAGCGTGATCTTTACGAACTGATTTTAAACTCTTCTGGTGGAATATATTCTCTTATCTCCTTTATTTTATTGTTTTCTACTGTATATAGAACCCCGTTAAGCCTAAAAGTAAAACCTTTGTATCCACCATATATAAAATAGTAGTATTTGCCTTTTGATTTGAATTCAAAATAATATCCAAAACTGTCATAACAAGTGATTATTTCTATCTCTAACGGTTTGTCGCTTGATAAAACTGTTATTTGCTTAATATTATCTGGTTGTATCAGATAGTAGTGTTTGAAAGGTGTTTCTTTTATGATTAACTCAGTATTAAAAAAGTCTATAATATCTTGTCCTTTTTCATTTTTTGTTATAAGACTTGGATGGACAAATATATTCATGTTATCATCAAAAAGAAGCCTATAATAATGATCGTTGTCTATTTTAGTTAGTTCTACTTTCAATTCTTGTACCACTTTTACCATAAAAAACCTCCTAAATCAATTTTTAACCTAACTACACCAAGATGGCATGATCTTTTACAATCAGTGATAGATGAGGGTACTACTTAATAATAAATGAGTCAGCTTCTGCTATTTCTTCATCAAGCCTCATTTCATCATCTATTTCGTCAAAATAATTACCGTTAAAGTCTATGTAAGTGTTCCAAAAATACTTTTCATCAAGTTTAAGTTCACTTTGAAGCCAGTAACGCTTGTTTTGAGCATTCAAAAATTCTTTATACTTTTCTTCATTGTAGAAGCGTATAAACGCCTGTAGTCTTCTATTCTCACCGTATCTCCATATTAGTAAAAGATCTTTGTCAAACATAAACCTTTACCTCCTAACTTTTGATACTAATTAATATATTACCTATTTTAAAATTTGCAATGATATAAATCATAATAAGTAATAAGTAGTTATTTATGATTATGTTATTATCAATTATCTTTTATGATTTATAACTAATATTGATTTGGACAGATCTTTTTGGTTTCTGTTTTTACAACTTGCTCACCTTGATAGTACCTTGTTGTTACAGTCTCACATCCATTCGAATTTTGTCCTTGTGGTATAGCTTGGATTGTTTGATTGCCATTTGAATATTGGACTGGTTGATTTGTTTGGTAAGATTGTTGGGCTGCGTCGTTTGCTATTTGCCCTAATGATCCACCAAGTATGGCACCCATAACACCACCTATAACTCCACCGCGCCATCTGTTGCTGTGATCAAGCATGATGCCAGCAGTAGTACCTAAAATACCACCTATAGCTGCTCCTTGCTGCCCTGCTGTAGATAAAGTGTATTGGCCAGTTTGTGCACAGGAAAAAAACATTGCTGATAGACCTATTATACTAGCTATTCTTACAAATCTGTTCATCTTTTTGCCTCCTTTATATATAATATAACATGTTTCAAACATTTTGAAAACGCCACGGATAAACCGTGGCATACTTGGTATATTACTATCTTACTTTTTCTTCCATCTTCTTATTGGTCTTCCCCATATTTTCCTTTTTGGTCTACAAGCTCTTAACTCTTTCCAGTTTTGAGCTTTTTCTACACAAGCTTTGTGGTTTTCTAAGAAGCCAATCATTCTGTCAGTCATGTTGATAATGCGTGCCTTTACATGCTCAAATCTTTCTTGAGCTTTTGTTTCACGTGTTGTGGAAGTCTTGGTTGGTACTGCCAACACAACACCAGATAAGAGTACTACGCCTAACACGGCTTTTTTCAACATAAACATTACCTCCTTTAAGGTTTATGCTATAAATATAAATCAAAAATGATGAAAATCTGATGAAAAAAAAAGAGCCCGTAAAGGCCTCAAATCAAAGGTAGCGGAGGTGTGGATAGAATAAAAAGAGCGGTAGTTTAAACACTCACTCTATACAGCAACATTTCGCATCTAACTTGTAAACTTGCATTGATTTATCTCTACACTTTCTGTCATCTTCATCTTCTTCGTTGTCTAAGCATCTGTTTTTGCTTAACTTATTTAGTTTCAACTTGCGTTCAATCACCAAATCAAGCATCTTAGCAACTTGTTCGTCTATTTCTAACATAATACTCTCCTATATTTAATTATACAATGTTCTCTTGGCTTCTATAATCCTATTAGTTACATCTGCTACAAACTCAAAACCTTCATCGTCTTTTGCTGATTTAAGGTACTCTTTAAGAAGCTTGCCTATCTCTTCTTCCAACGGTTCTAGAGCTTTTAGTCCACTCTTTGTGGCTTTTATCTGTTTTGCAAGTTCTTCAAACTCTATAAGCTTTTGTTCTATAACTTCTTTATTCAACATTCCAGTACTCCTGTATTATGCTAATATTCTTTTTAAGAAACTCCATAAATAGTTCAACATCATTCTGATTAATCCAACCGCTTATAAAACTTGTTGGTGTTTCATCTTTATAAAAAGACCACCAGAGCACATCGTCTTTGAGCCATTTGTTGTCAGCAACAAAGAATGCAAATTCACTAAAAGTTTGTGTTAGCGGGTATTCAACCAAGAACAGTATATATAGATCAGCCCACGGTTTCCAGTCTGTTTGTTTGTTCCTTGCAAGTTCTGCTTTTTGTTTTAACACTTCTAACAACTTCTCTTTGAACTCAAGCCACTTATCGGTTAAAGTATTTGCCATACAAATTTACCTCCAATTAATTAATGGTGGAGCAGGCAGGATTTGAACCTAGCGTACCAACGGCATTCCTCTGAGCTATTGAGTGCCTTTACCTGTTCCTTAGCTCCGAAATGCGTCTCTGCGGCTCTGCGAAGGATTTTAGCCCGAGGGATTTACAGTCCCTTGCTTTTGCCACTCAGCCACTGCTCCTAGTTTATGAAGTAGGCAGGACTCGAACCTGCGAAGCGCCCACTTAAGCGCGCAAGGAGCCGTAACTCCTTCCCTTTGCCACTTGGATACTACCCCATAACCTTTAATATAATTAAATATAACACCTATTTCTAAATTTGCAATGATATAGGTCATATTTTATTCATCTTCTGGAGCATATGTTTTACATCCTTTTTTAAAATTACTCTATTACATAAACAGGCAATTTTTCAAGTTTTTCATCTACTCGCCATTCAGCAGCTTCTCTGAGGCTTTCTTCATCATCATAGTAGTCACTTAACCATTTCATTCTTTCTTCTACCATGCGTTCGTAAGCAGCGTTAAAACTCTCTAAAACATTGTTATACCAGAATAATCTGCGCCTGTCGTATTCATCCCACCATGTTGGGAATTTTTTAGGATATTTTTCATGTAAAAAGTCCGCAAGTAAATACCACCCGCCTTCATAATCACCACGATTAAACCGATTTATGATTTCGTTAGCAATTTCTTTATCGCATTCAACAATACAAAACGGATGTAGTTCATCACCTGCGTCAGATTTGCTCCAAATAAATCTAACCTTTTCCATCTTGCTTACCTCCTTTATATTTTTTTTCGTCTTAGTTGTTTTCGTAAGTTTTTAACAATTTGTTCTGATATAAATAATTTTTGTTCAGCAGATAGATTATCCCATTGTTTTATTCCATCTAATTCTCTATCAAAAAGTTCTACTGCACCCCATACGAAACGCGTACTTATAATATCTATCCAATCTAATGTTAATTTTATCCAATCTTCTGGTACATTATGTCCAAATAAATTAAATTTGATATGTTTAATAAATTTTTTTACAAGAGTATTAATTTCTTGTCTTGTAAGTTGTTCCATCTTACATACCTCCTAACTTTGATATTATTTAATATAACCTATTATTTCAAATTTGCAATGATTTAAATCATTAACTATTCACTTTTTGATCCATTCATTTAGTCTCTTTATCGATAGCTGTATAAACTCATCTTCAATCTCACAACCAACAAACAATCTATTTAATTTAATTGCAGCAATCCCGGTGGTAGAGCTCCCAGAAAATGGGTCAAAAATTAGATCACCTTCTATAGTACTTGCTAATATTATTCTTTCCAGTAGCTCAAGAGGCTTTTGTGTGGGGTGTTTACCAAATTTCTTTTCATCTTTTTTAGGAGCTGGTATAGTCCACACTGATTTCATTTGTTTTCCATTGTTCAATTTCTTCATCACTTCATAGTTAAAGCGATGCTTAGAATTTTTATTTTTTGTAGCCCAAATTATTGTTTCTGTTGAATGTGTAAAGTATCTACAAGAAAGATTAGGTGGCGGGTTAGGTTTTTCCCATGTAATATCATTCAAAATTTTCATTCCCAACTGTTGCATAGCAAAGCCAATGGAGTATATGTTGTGACTAGTCCCAGAAACCCATATAGTGCCATCTTTTTTAAGAAGCTTTTGGCATCTGGATAGCCATTCAAGATTGAATTTGTGGTTTTCATCAACCCCATTTGACCTATCCCAATCTCCTTTATCAACTTTTATCATTCTCCCAGAGTGACAAGTGATACCACCATTGGATAAGAAGTAAGGCGGATCTGCAAAAATCATATCGAACACACCATCAGGGTACTTTTCTATAAGAATATCCATGAATTTAATGCAATCAATTTTATAAAGTAATGCTTTTTCATCTTTGAAGACACAGTTTTCTTGTGGAAAATTGTAATCAGAAATTTTATTCTGAGTTATTTTATTCATCTTTAAGCTCTTTGCATTCATTGATTACCTCTTTAAAAAATATAACTCAATATATTTTAAACTATTAATATGAGACCTGTCAATGAATAGTTTGTACAAGTTCACTACATCGTGAACACATAAACCGTGGCATACTTTTCCCAAAAAATATTTATTATTTAGATGGAAAATTAGCATAATCAGTATTATGTTATCCTTTTTTTTGGACTTTTTGGCTGTTTCAATCCCCTATAGGTACAAAGAAAAACTATTTTATAACTACTTAGTTTCATTTATCTGAGAAGTCTATTCCTATTAAAACCTGTCGAATATCTTCTTCTGCTCCGATAGATTCATATAGATTATATGCACGCTTAAAGTTTTCTTTTGCCGTTTTTTTATCCCCTTTAAATATATAACACCATGCAAGATATTCGTAACCTCTAGCTTCCCAGTATTTATCTCCTACCTCTTTGAAACCTTCAATACTTTCTGATAAGTATTTTTCTGCGTTTTCATAGTCTTCCATTTCTCTGTAGGTCTTTCCAAGATTTAACTTACTTATAGAGGCATCATGATAATCTCCATATCTTTCACTTGTTTCGATAGCCTTATGAAAATATTCAACAGCTTTTTGATAAGCATCTTTATAACCCCTTTTGCCCTTTTTGCCGTATAATAGAGCAATATTGTTATAAGTAGTTGCTTTTTCTTTTTCGTTTGTAGTTAAATTTAAAGACTTCTCATAATAACTTAAAGCTTTATCTAATTCACCCTCATCATCATATATTCTAGCAATATTTCTTAGTAAAGCAGCCCACTCTTTTGTATTACCTAAATTCCTTGCTAACCTTAAACTTCTCTTGTAATACAAAACTCTCAACTTATTATATAGTCCATGAAGTAGTTCAATGATGGGAGCAACCATTCCACCCACTAATATGAAAGCCGCCATAAACGCCATTACACCTCCCAACAAACGCAATGCATCTACAAACAACAAACTGGCTAAATGCATATCAACCTCCTTATCAAAAATTAAGATAATTTACCACACACATTGGTTTATACTTTTACCTCCACCTACCAATTACATCATCTATCTTATTATGAAGTTCATATTGTTGAAATCTCACTTATTCTTCCTTCTTGTAAAAAGTCAATTATAGCCCTTGCAACTGCTTCTTTTGCATAATCTTCTCTATCGCCTATCCACATACCCCAGAGTCTATCCTTATATAGAAGTACTAAATCTAATACTTCCCCCCAGCTATAAATATTGTTTTCTTCCATTAAATCTTCGAGTATATCCAATGTTTCTTGTCTCCAGTTATCAGGCAGTAAAAGATCGTCTTCTTGAAGTCCAAGCAAAACGGTAACTAAGCGTATTGTGATTAGTTCCACATAGGCCTTGAACTCAATTTTTGGTAATTCCCAATACGAGTAGCATTCGAGTATATATCCAAGATACTTATCAACCATATCTCTTTCATCTTTGGTAAGTTCAAATACAGACCTACCACGCAAAATATCTTCTATTCTAGTTACCATACAAACCTCCTAAAAAAGATTTTCAATGTTAAAGCGGTACATCTAAATCTTTTGGCTTATCTTTTGGGTAAATAACATCACTTAATCTCTGATTTCCAAGTATATTAACGATTTTTTGTATTGTATCATTGTCATATCTTAACTTCAATATATCTGCCCAAATCTTTAACTCTTCATCGGTCAATTCGTTTAATCTCTCTCTATCTGCTCTAACGATATCTGGTTGAGTAATAACATCTTCCCCTTTTTCATAATCAAATTTAAATGGATTAATGATGAGAAAACTATACATAAAACTAAGAGTAGTGCTGGTACCACTGATATATTTCTTCCAAAAGAACTTTCTAAGCAACTTCCCCACCTTATCAGATGGTTTGTATTGTATTTTTTCTATTACCCCTTTATAGTTCATACCCTTAAGAGTTTCTCCTTGCTTCTCTGCTTTTAGAACGCTTGATATAAAATCTAATACCTCTTGTATATAATCTATTGTGTCTCCAATCTTGTGTAATTGATTCTCTGTCACATCTTTACTTACAAAATCAATAACTTTCTTTATCTTATTGTCTATCTCATCTTCAGACATCCCTATAAAGTATCTGTAGAAGTGCTTAAACATAGCTAAGCTTAATGCTAGATGCTTTTTCATTTCTTTTAAACTATTCTTTCCAAACTTGAGCTCCCACTCATAAATTTTCTTTGCTTCTTCTTCTATCACTTCTCTATCATTATCAGTTAAGCTTTTAGCATATGTAACAATATGTCCATAATTAGAACGTAATTCTTCTAAAAGATAGTCTAGTGTATCTGAATTGTTTGCAAACTCAGCAGTCATTCTTATCACTATAGATCGTCTAACCAATCCTCTATAGATACTAAACAACTTATCAATTAGAAAGTTCTCCGTTTCTCCTATCAATATAACTGGAACTTCGATTGGGTCATGGGTTGCATAAGCTGTCATTTTACCGCTTTTATTGCCTATGTTATAAA